>Ga0187784_10000234_pt1 | contig 38525 bp, 31 predicted proteins | sample 1015_SJ02_MP15_2_FD_132964 | JGI IMG/M metagenome (GOLD analysis project Ga0187784, IMG submission 132964) | Tropical peat soil microbial communities from peatlands in Department of Meta, Colombia - 1015_SJ02_MP15_20_MG | ecosystem: Environmental > Terrestrial > Soil > Wetlands > Peat | place... | reverse complement strand
GCCTCTCACACGCCGCCCCCTACGGTCTCGGTCCGCTCACCGACACCGGCTTGATGCCACAGCCGCCGGAGTTCGCGGACCTGGCGCGCCAGGTGCCGCTGCAACCGCCCCAATTGCTGCATCTTGTCGCGTACCGACCCCAACTGCGCTTCCGTGATCTCGAGCGCGCTTTCCACCGCGCGACGGCGGCGGGCGGGATCGGCCGCTCGCTTGGCATCGGCGAGATGTTGACGCCGCGCCTTGTCCGCGTCCAGGATGCGTTTGATCTCGCTCAGGGACAGTCCGAGGAGGCGCTTCAGATCCTTGATCTGTTCGATCCGCTCGAGATCCTGCGCCGTGTAGAGGCGGTGCCCCCCGGCCAAGCGCTCCGTGGGCACCAGTAGCCCGATCTCATCGTAATAGTGCAGCGCCCGCGGCGTGAGCCCGCTCAGTTCGCAGACTTTCCCCACTTGATAAAACATCACATCGGCTGGAGCCGCAGCCGCCGGGCCATTTCCCCCGCGTAGTATCACCGGCCAAACTGCCTTCCACCTCAACCTTATTGTAGGAGCACCTGACGTGAGTATCAAGACTATGCCGTATACGTCATGTTGGTCACGACCGACCGGTCGCCCGGTGCCCAGCGAGCGATCGTTCTCGCCGCCCTGCTCGTCCGTGAACCATGGAAGGCGGAAATCGTCGTCAACGCCGGCCGCACGCCCTCTGAGGTCCCGGTTCTTCCTCACACCGTGGCGTTCCGCGAGGGATGGAGCGACCCGCGCGACGGCGCGACGTGTTTGCCTCCAGCTTCTTCTTAGTGCGTTTCAATCGGAACACGTCTTCCCGGGCGCGCTGCTCCAGCACGTCTCGAATGTACCGGATCTCCCCTCTGATCCGCGGAATGACGACCTGCTCCAGCGCGTTGACCCGCCTTGTCGTCCTCTTGATCTCCTCCCCGACCTTGCGGAGCGCCACCTCCGTGGTGGCGACGTCGAGGAGCGCTGAGACGATCTCCTCGAAGTGCTCCGCGCTTTCCACAGTCCGAGCTGTCACGGCAGCAGGGTCGTATCCACGCGCCATCAGCGATCGCCGCACTCTTCCGCTGGCGATGGTGAGGACGCGAGTCCCCCACAGGTTCTTCGTCTCGATGGCGACTTCGAGCCGACGGGGATCGGCAAGGGCCGCCGCTTCGACGACCTCGCGCCCCTCCACGGCCTTGGCGAGGCCCAGGAGCGCGTAGGACGCCTGGGCAGACTGGGTCAACTGGTCCCTCGCGACGACGGCCTGCCGGACGATGTTGAAGAAGTCGGCGACCGCTGCATCCCGCTTGCGCTTCAGAAGATCCACCCCCTGCTGTGCGAGGCCGACCCGGTTCTGGCGCTGCAGCAGATGCATCCGCGTCGGACTGACCATTTCGGGCATCGCGCGTCACCACCTCGTGCTCCCCCACGCCGCGGTGGCCCGCGGCCCGAGGCAGCGCCTCGCTAGACGCGTCGTTTCCCGGCCGGGATAGGCGCCCCGCCCGCTCCGTAGTACTTGTCGACGTGGTCGCGACTGATCCGCGTGAGACTCGTCTTGGGGAACGTGGACAGCAGCGTCCATCCCAAAGCCAGCGAGTCGTCGATCGACCGGTCGGCGTTTCCCTGGTTGATGAACTCGTTCTCGAAGGCGTCTGCGAACCGGAGGTACAGCCGGTCGTTCTCGGTCAGGGACTCCTCGCCGATGATGGCCACCAGGCGGCGCAGATCGAGTCCTCGAGCGTAGGCCGAGTACAGCTGGTCGGCAACCTGCCGGTGGTCGGCACGGGTCCGCCCCGCTCCGATCCCGTTGTTCATGAGGCGCGAGAGGCTCGGAAGCGGATTAATGGGCGGGTAGATCCCCTGCCGGTGCAGCGTGCGGCTGAGGACGAGCTGGCCCTCGGCGATGTAGCCGGTAAGGTCCGCGATCGGATGGGTAATGTCATCATCGGGCATCGTCAGAATCGGAAGCTGGGTGATGGTGCCTTTCTTGCCCCGGATGCGGCCGGCGCGCTCGTAGATGCTGGCCAGGTCGGTGTACATGTAACCCGGATAGCCCCGGCGCCCTGGAATCTCCTCGCGCGCCGCGCCTACCTCCCGAAGAGCTTCACAGTAATTCGTCATGTCCGTCAGGAGCACGAGCACATGCATGTCCAACTCGTAGGCCAGGTACTCCGCAGCCGTGAGAGCGGCCCGAGGAGTCATCAGCCGCTCGATCGTGGGATCGTCGGCCAGATTCATGAACACGACACTGCGGGCCAGGGCTCCCGTACTCTCGAACTCATGGATGAAAAACGCGGCCTCGCGCTGCGTGATCCCCATGGCGGCGAAGACTACCGAGAACTGCGCCGCCTCGCCGAGGACCCCGGCCTGTCGCGCGATCTGCGCCGCGATCTCGTTGGCGGGGAGCCCGGCTCCGGAGAAGATCGGCAGTTTCTGGCCCCGCACCAGGGTATTCATGACATCGATGGTGGCGATGCCTGTCTGGATGAACTCGGCGGGCTTCTCGCGGGCCACCGGATTCATCGGGGCCCCGAGAATCGGCAGCCGTTGTTCCGGAATGACGGGCGGGAGCCCGTCAAGGGGGTCGCCCAGGCTGTTGAATCGGCGCCCGATCATCTCCCGGCTGACACCGATCCGGGCTACGTCGTCGCGCAGGCTGATGGCCGTGGTTGCGAGGTCGATGCCGCGGGTCTCCTCAAAGACCTGGATGACCGCGTTCCGCTCCGAGACTTCGATGACCTGTCCTCCCCGGGTAGTCCCATCGGGAACGTGGATGTTGACGATGGCCCCGTTGGACAGGTCCCGACCGCCCGCGACGAACAGGAGCGGACCGGAAATGTAGCTGAGGCCGACGTACCGCTTCGTGGCCCATCCCATCGGCTATCCCTGCTCGGCCCCGCGTTGGGCCGCAGCATCGGAAACCATCGGCTCGCCTGGAGAGGCCGCGAGGAACGCCTCCGCGAGATTCTTCAGGAATTCTTCCATGTAGGACCGGAATTGGTCATTGGCCACTTCTTTGAACCGGGCGATCTGCTCGTTCTGGGGGAGGTCGAGGACCTCATCGATGTTCATGCCCCGCTCAAGCGCCGCCGTAGCTTCGTCATAGAACGCCCGAATCCCGCGGACCATCCAATAGGCCTTCTCCAAGGAGCAGGACGCGTCCACATCGCTGAAAGCGCTCTGCTGGAGGAAGCACTCGCGGATCATCTTCCCGGCCGCGACGACCATGCGTTCCTCGTCCTGAAGGGCATCGGGGCCCACGAGCTGGACGACCTCCTGGAGGCTGGCCTCGCGGACCAGCAGGCTGTTCACCCAGGCCTGCTGGTCCGCAAAGTCTGGCGCGACGTGGGCCGCGTACCATGCCACGAGCATCGCCTGATAGAGGCTGTACGACTGGCTCCAGTTGATCGCCGGAAAGTGCCGCTGGTAGGCCAGCTGGGCGTCCAGGCACCAGAGGGTCCCGACGATGCGCAGGGTGCTCTGCGTGACGGGCTCGGACAGGTCGCCACCGGGAGGGCTTACCGCGCCGACGACCGTGACCGCGCCCGCTCGCTCCGGACGTCCGCGGGTGACGGCCCTGCCGGCCCGTTCGTAGAAGGCCGCAAGACGGCTGGCCAGGTACGGGGGGTACCCTTCTTCGGCGGGCATCTCTTCGAGACGTGAGGAGATTTCACGGAGCGCCTCTGCCCACCGGCTCGTACTGTCGGCCATCAGCGCAACTTGGTATCCCATGTCCCTGAAGTACTCGGCCATGGTGATCCCCGTGTAGATACTGGCTTCCCGCGCCGCCACCGGCATGTTTGAGGTGTTGGCAACGAGAATGGTTCGCTCCAGGAGCGGCCGCCCGGACCGGGGGTCCTTGAGCTCGGGGAACTCCGTGAGCACGTCGGTCATCTCATTGCCGCGCTCCCCGCAACCCACATACACGATGATGTCTGCATTGGACCACTTGGAAAGTGTTTGCTGGACGACGGTCTTCCCGCTTCCAAACGGCCCCGGGATGGCGGCCGTGCCTCCCATGGCCACCGGAAACAGAACATCGAGAACGCGCTGGCCCGTCACGAAGAGCTCCGTCGGGTCGAGCTTGCGGGTTACGGGGCGCGGAACCCGGACCGGCCACGTCTGCATCAAACGGATCTCGGTCCCATCGGCAAGGCGCGCCACCGTGTCGGTGACCGTCCGATTGCCCGCACGGATGTCCACGACCGAGTTGGGAGCTGCATGCGGCGGGACCATGATCCGGTGGGTGTACGAATACTCCGGCACCTCACCTATCACGTCGCCGGGCCCGACGCGGTCGCCCATCTTGACCGCGGGCACGAACGTCCACGTGCGAGACCGATCCAGCGCGGCGGCGACGACGCCCCGGGCGATGAAATCGCCGTGGAGCTCTCGGATCTTGTCCAGAGGGCGCTGGATACCGTCGTAGATGCTGCCCAGCATCCCCGGTCCGAGCTCCACGGTGAGCGGGGCATCGGTGGACTCTACGGGCTCACCCACGTAGAGGCCCGAGGTATCCTCGTAGACCTGGACGAACGCGGTATCGCCATCCAGCCTGATGATCTCGCCGATGAGCTTCTCCTTTCCGACCCGCACGAGGTCGTACATCCGGGCGCTCACCAACCCCGTCGCGATGACCGCCGGGCCGGAAATGCGTGTAATGTATCCGGTCACTGCGATCGGCGCACCCTCCCATCTCCCCGGAGGATCGCGAGCTTCACAACGAGCCCAAGGTGCTCCTTTACCAGCCGCTGGATGTACGTTTCTGCGCTCTCCTGCTGGACGCGTGCCGCTGGGAGGGAGACGATGACAGGCAGGTCTCGTCCCCGCAGGATCCGGGCCCGAGCCGCGCGCGTTCCCTGAAGCAAGCCCTCGTTCACGGCCACGAGTCCATACCCGGCGGCGATATACTGCCGGAGAAGTTCCAGCGCCTCGGCCGATGTCGCTGCCTCTTTGACTTCCACTCCGGCCAAGCGAAACCCGGTGGCCGTTTCAGAGTCCGTGATAATCGCGACCTTGTACACCGACCAACTCCCGCCGAGTCGCGTCCTCGGGCAAGCCGAGGTATCGCGCGTGCGCGATCACCCGGAGGTTGCTGACTTCGGCGCCTTTGCGGGCGAGGAATCCGATGACGAGGTCCAGCGCGAGCGGGTCGCCCATGGAGAACTGCGCCGCTTCACGCTGGAACACCCGGTCAAGCCTCCGCTCGATCTCGAGAAGATCCTCGGTCCCCCCGAGATCGGCCCCGAACGGCCGGATCTTCGTCACCTCGCTGAGACTCGACTCGGGGTCGGCCAGGACAACGAACCGCTCACGCGGCAAGATGTTTTCGCCCGGGATGAAGAATCGACCCCGCTCCTCCTCCGTGAGGTCCTTGACCCGCCGGAGGATGAGGGCGGTCCTGAGGTTTGTCGCCGCGATCGCCATCCCCAGAAAGCGCCGCAGGGTCACTTCGCGGCGGCCCTCTCGGAGGCCGTAACGGAAGTAGGCGGCGTCCAGCGCGACCTCGATATCGAGGAGCCGCCCGCTGCGCTCGGCCGCGTTGACGCCCTGACGGAGGTCAAGCCCGAGGGGGTGCAGCCACATGATCAGCGTGTCCGCGATAGTGCGAAGGTCGGGCTGCCGCAGCAGCTCTTGGAGTTTCGCCTCGCTGAGGAGGCCGCCCGGGTACAGCGTCGCCAGGATGTCGGCGTCGTCTTTCTCGGTGTGTCGCCCGCGCACGATGGCCCGGATGTTTTGCAGGTCATAGCGCAGGAGAACGACTTCGATGAGGCGGCGCTCCTGGCCGTCGGCGAAGCTGAGGATCCTCCTCGTTGTCCGATAGAAGTGCTGGGCGACCGCCTCGTCCACGGCCCGAACGCCGCTAAACCGAGTGAGCGCTTCGTGGAGCTCCACGCGATACGGAGTGTCGGCGAGCGCATGGGTGAGCGCGTCCAGGTCAGGGAGACGCAGTAGCTCCTCCACGCGCGCGGGCGGGAGCAGCTGCGACTTCATCACTCTAACGCGGGCATTGACGTAGGCGAAGTCGCCCATCAGACCTCGGAACCCCACAAGACGGACGCCACCCGAGTTGCCAGCCCGTGCCGGACGCGCGCCAGCCGGCTCGTCAGGGTATTCTCGATCACGGCACGGCGGTCCGCGCTCACCACCCTGATCCCGTCCTCGACGTCGAGGCCTTCGCGCACTTCAGCACCCATCCCGAGGGCGCCGCATGCTTCCACCACCGCGGGACGGTCATCCGGCGGAACCTCGACAGTGACCCGCCCCTTGCCCAGCGCCTGGCCGGCTTCCTCAAGGAAGGCCCGGAGCACCGCGCGCCTCCGTGCAGGGTCCCGGAGCGCATCACGTGCCGCGGCCTCGGCATCGTCCAGAACCCCACGGATGGCCTCGTCCTTCGTCTGCAAGATCAAGGCCGCCGCCCGCAGCTTCGCGGCGCTCGCCGCCCGGCTATGCGTCTCGATGCGCCGACGTTCCACCCGCCGCCGTGCCTCGGCCACGGTCTCGTCTGCGGCGCGGCGGGCTGCTGCCACGATCTCGTCGGCCCGTCCACGGGCCTCGGCCAGCACCCCGTCCACCTCGGCGTGGACTTCCTGCTCCAACAGGCGCATCAACTCGGACTCCATTGGGACGGTCGATTTTCCTCTCAAGGGGTCAGATCTTCCCGTACAAGAAGAACGCGATCACGAACCCGAAGATGACCAGTGTCTCCGGGATCACCAGGAAGATGAGCATCAAGCCCAACATCTCCGGTCGTTCCGCCACGACGCCGGCCGCAGCGCTCCCGATCCGCGACTGAGCAATCCCGGTTCCGAGCGCTCCGAGCCCGATGGCCATCGCGGCCCCGAACCCCATGAGCCCCTGTCCCACACCGACGCTGGCTGGCCTCGCGGCCTCTTGGGCGCCTGCCACCATGGTGAGAACGACCACGAACGCGACCGTGAAAGCAAGTGTCATCGTCGCACAGCGTGGCTTCACGTGACTCCACCTCCGAGACGTTGGAATGGTCGGTACGGGCGTCCGGTGTCTTGGTAGTACTTGAACTGCGAAAAGAACTCGACCCAGTGGAGTCGAGCGGGCTGGAGGAAATGGCCGAGTACCGTCAGCCCGAAGAACATCACGTGGGCGATCGCCCCCACGAGGATCCCGAGGAAGAGAGCGGGAACGCTCGCGCCCAGGTTGTTGGCCACAATGGCCAATCCTAGGGAGGCGATCCCGACCGCAAAGATCCGGGCGTAGGAAATGATCTGGCCGAATGCCGACACGCTCTCCATGATCCACATCACGCTGCCCCAGGTCCGGGAGCACAACAACGAGAATACGAACACTGCGGCACCCGTGACCAGGACCGGGTGGAACGGACTTGCCGGCAGGACGTGAGCCTGAGTCGCGATCCAGGTGAACACGGTGGCCGCTCCGCTCACGATGGATAGTGCTTCCAGAAATCCCCTGAACTCGCGCCGCCGCACGCTCTTGACCATCTGCAACATGAGGCCCAAACACACGTGGGCGAGTCCGAAGCCAATGGAGAGGTACAGGTAGACGGTCAACCCCTCGAGCCGGTCGAACATGGGATGGAATCCTGGGATGAGTCGCTGGGGCAGGTCGCCGAAGACTTCGCCGAAGACGACCCCGAAAACCAGCGTCGACGCGGTCACCCACCCCAGCAAGACCACCACGAGGCGCATCACGGCCGGGGTCAGGGTGAAGCCGAAATCAAGACGGGCCAGCACAATGTGCCACGGACGCCCGGTCACGGCTTTCGCCCGGAGCCACAGGGTGACGGCGAGCAGCCCGAGTCCGTACCCGACGTCTCCGACGATGGCGCCCACAAACAAGGGCATGCCAATCGCGAAGTAGACTGTCGGATCGAACGTCCCGTAGCGGGGCGGATCACAGATCCGCAGAAACAGCTCGAAGGGTTTGAGCCAGGCCGGGTTGTCCAAGAGAACTGGAACATCATCGGGGTGCCGGACGGGGGCCGGTTCGTCGTACACGAGTACTTCCGATGCGAACCGGCGCGCGAGCCCGTGGCGTATATGGGGGACCTGACGCGTCGGAACCCAGCCGCGGAGGACGAAGACGTACCGGGACATGGGGAGCTTTCCCATGAGGTCGAATCGCTCGACCGCATCGCGGGCCACGGCGGCGGCGGATGCCACCTCCGCACGATGCCCTTCGCTCAGCTCCCGTAGTTGGCGCCTCAACTCCTCGATCTCTCCCGGCAGCGCATTCGTACGCGCCTTCAGTTCCTGGACCGCATCCCTGAGCGGTTTTCCGTGGACTCGGGCAGGAAGCCGCAGCTCGCGCCCTCCGGCACCAGTCAGGACCGTTCGGACGGCCTCCGCATCCCGCCGCAAATGCGCGACCGCGCCGATGACGTGGTCTCCTACCGGCTGACTGACCAGCACCGTCCGTCCCTGGGTCGCTGACGTGAGGTCGGCCCGCACGGCCTCGATTCGTCCCGGGGCTCGGACGTCGAGAAGGAACCCCGTGACGTCGAGGCGCTGGCTGCGTTCGAAGAGCACGAGGAGTGGCGCCAGCATCTGGATGGCCGGGCCGTAGGCAGCGAGGATCTCCCGTTCTTCTTCCGCCTCCAGCAGATGTCGCGTGACTGCGTGGACCGAGCGCTCCACGCCTTCGAGACGCTGCGGGAGCGGCTCAGGGGGTTCCACTGCGTACAGGTCCGTCGGTCTGGGGGAAGTCTCCGGCTGCGGCAGCAACGCCAGGACGCCTTCGGCGCGCGTCCGTATGGCGTCGGCAGACGCGCGGCGAGCGTCGTCCTCGTCACTCAGCTTCTCAGGATGAATGGCCCCGTCACGGGCACGCGCGTAGTCGACGTGGAGTAATCCGAGGTCCTGCACGGCGTCTACCACTGCGGCCCGCAGTCGCCGGGGGCCGAGCACAGTAAGCCGGCTCATGGGCACGATCATGCGTGCTCCCCCAGGATCTCGCGCACCACGAGGTTGACGGCCTGTGTCTTGCGCTTCTCGGCCTGCTGGCGCAGCTTGGTGGCTTCCGCCTGCGCCTCCGCCATGACCTCCAAGCTGGCTTGCTCGGCTTCTCGCGCCGCCTCAGAGGCCGCGTTCGCCTCCAGAGCGCGCACCTGCTCCCGAGCCTGGGCCTGGATGCGCTCTGCCTCCCGCTGAGCCTGCTCGACCAGCCGGGTAGCTTCAGCGTGTGCGCTCACCACGCGCCGCTGGAGCTCTTGCTCCCGCTCGGCAATCTCCCGCAGAAGACCTTCCGAGTCCCGCACTTGCAGCCTCCGATCCGGGGCGGTCCCGGCTCTGGCCGGCCATTCAAGGTCCCGGGTGGTCTTCGCCTCTATCGTACCACCTGGTGTGTCGCAGACGTTGGCTCTGCGCATGATCGAAAGACCGACGTGGGCGCCTGAGAAGACTCCTGCCGGCGGGGCCACCCGGGTGGCTCCGCCGACCAGGACATCGTCCCGTTGCGCGGAATATTGGAACGATCGAGTTCGGCGGCGTGCGGGTGGAGATTCGATCCAGCAGGCAACTTCGTCAAGGTCGTTTCGCTCGTGCCGGTGTACATCGCGCTGGACGGAAACGCTGATCCGAGCCCGCGGCCGACGGCCGGCCCGTCGGTGGAGGCTGCGATCGACACCCCGCGCCGGTCCCGCTGAGGCAGATGGGCATCGCCGCGTTACGCGCCGGGGAGAAAGCGTCGGGACGGGCGGCGGTGACCAGCAAGTGGACCATCTTTTTCACCGTACTCCTCGGCTCGCTCATGGGCTCGATCGACACGAGCGTTGTGAACGTGGCGCTGGTGCACATCCAGGCCACGTACGGGGTCACGACCGACGAAGTGGCCTGGGTCGTCACCTCCTACCTCATCACCCTCGTCATCGTGATGCCGCTGACGGCCTGGCTGAGTTCCGTCCTGGGGCGGAAGCGGTTCTACCTGCTATCCGTCATGCTCTTCACCGGCGCCTCAGCGCTTTGCGGCATGTCCCGGACGCTGTGGCAACTCCTCTTGTTCCGCTGCATTCAGGGCTTGGGCGGGGGTGCGGTGCGACCGATCGCTCAGGCGATCATGTGGGAGACGTTTCCGCAGGAAGAGCGTGGGCAGGCCATGGGTCTCTTCGGGATGATCGTGCTGCTGGGACCGGCCATCGGACCGCTGCTGGGAGGTTGGCTCACCGACAATTACACGTGGCCGTGGATCTTTTTCGTCAACCTCCCGGTAGGGGCGGTGGCGCTGTTGCTGGGGGCGCGGTTCATCGAGGACCCGCCGTACATGCAGGCCCGGCCCGTCGAGCGGGTCGACGCCGTCGGGATCGGGCTGCTGGCGGTGGGGCTGGCGTCGTTCCAGATCGCGCTCCAGGAGGGAGAGCGGAACGCGTGGTTCCAGAGCGCGTTCATTACCGCCCTGGGCCTGATCGCGGTCACGACGCTCGTGGCGTTCGTTGTGTGGGAGCTCCGCATCCATGCTCCGGCCGTGAATCTTCGCATTTTCCAGAACGTTGCATTCTCGGCTGCAACAGCGATCAGCACGATCAATGGGCTGGCCATGTTCGGCGTTCTCATCATGCTTCCGCTGTTCCTGCAGAACCTGCTGGGATATGACGCCACGCAGGCCGGCTTGGCGCTCATGCCTCGCGCGCTGACCATGGTGTTTCTGATGCCGATCTTCGGCGCCCTGTACAACAGGCTGGGCGTCTATGTCATGGTTCCGACGGGCCTGGTCCTGGGGGCCGCAGCGGGTCTTGCGATGGGGCGCTTCACGCTCGACACCGGGCCGCTTCAGATCCTCGCTCCTCAGGTGATCCAAGGGATCGCGTTTGCGATGATGTGGGTTCCGCTGGCCACGGCCGCGCTCGCCACCATCCCACGCGCCCTGATGCAGAGCGCGACGGGCCTGTCCAACCTCGTCTGGCAGCTTGGCGGCAGTCTCGGCACGGCCCTCGTGGTCGCACTCTTCGACCGCCGGTTCGCCACGGCCAGTGCGCATCTCATCCGGTATGCGTCTCCCTATAACCCCACGTTCATGCGGTGGTGGCAGACGTACGAGGTCGGGCTCGCGGTCCGCGGGAGCAATCCTTGGGTGGCGCACTACCAGGCGCTGGCAGTCCTCCACCTTTTCTTCAGCCAGCAGGCCTCCGTGATCGCGTTCGAATACGTCTTCATGCTGATGGGGGCAGGGATGGCGTTCTGCCTTCCTTTGGTGCTTCTGTTCCGCCGGGGGGTGAGTCCCCGTGGTTGATTCAGTGAGGGGCACGCGGCCCAGCACAAGCCGGTCACGAACCTGATCCTGCGACTCGCATGGCCGGTGCCGAGCTGAGTACGGATGAGATCATAACCCTCCATCCGCTCTCCGTGGGCGGGGTCACTCTGGCGGGGAGTGTTGCGGCCCTGCACGAGACGGTGCACCGCGGGCCGGGGGGCGGGTGTGTCGTGGGCGTCGTCGGCGCAAGAGATGTCATTCAGGTGTCCCCGAGCCAGCCCGAGCCCCCTTTTCGTGAAACTGCTGCTGCGTTGGCTCCCATGCCGCAGTGTGCAAGCGTCAAGCCGCGGCCGACGCCCCGCCCAATCGTCGTCGCCGGAAGGCGGCGGAGGGATGAGCGGCGATGATGCGCATCCTGCTCGCGACGGACGGATCTCCTCATGCGCTGCGCGCAGCCACATTCCTCGCGCGGCTAGCACAGGAGGCGCGTGAAGTCGAGTTGATCGTGGTCCATGTCGGTTACGTGCCTGCCGCGGCGTACGGCGGTCTGGGCAGCGCGGCAGTGGACGTGGTGGGGCTCGAGGAGGACCTCGAGCGGGCTGGCCGGGAGATCCTGGAGGTCACCGTGCGCGAGTTTGGGACCGTGGATGCGTGGATCACAAAGGAGTATCGTCGCGGCGATCCTCCGAGCGAAATCTTGGCAGTCGCGACGGCGAAGAATGTAGACTTGATCGTGATGGGCTGCCGAGGTCTCACCCAGCTGGAGGGTCTTATCCTTGGGAGCGTGAGTGAGCGCGTGCTGCACCGCGCTCGCAGGCCGGTACTGGTTGTGCGGTAACTCCCGGGCGGCATGGGCATCCCGCGCGGGCACTTGCCGCCATCCCCGGCGGGACCGGGGCGCGGTGGATCGATTTGACGCCGCCCGGCCATCGAAGGGGACTTCCGAACAGGTCGGAGCGGGGGCGGGAGGGTGACCGCCCGATGAGGAAACGTTACCGGGACAGCAGGCGGGGGAGGTGATGCAATGTCACTCCGCAACAAGGTGCAAGGGATGGTCGTCGTCTGCGTGGCGGTGCTCGTCGGGGTTGGTGTAGTGGCGTTACCGGCGGCCCCCGCTGTCTCTCAGGGTGTCTTGATCGGAACCTTTGACTTGGGACCGGGCGGCGCGCCCGGGGCTCGTCCTTACAACAACACCGCCGGCAACACGTGGCTCATGAAGATCTGGTCGCCCCTCGTCAGCTTCAACCAGGACATCAACGGACTTGCGCCGCAACTCGCGGTGCGGTGGCAAGCGAACGCGGGCGCCACGACGTGGACGTTCACCCTGCGGCCGAACGTGAAGTGGCAGGACGGGGCGCCGTTCGACGCAACCGACGTGAAGTTCACGCTCGAGCTGGCCCTGAACCCCGCGTTCGGGTGGCGGTACGAACCGGGCCTGACCAACCTGTTGGTCGGAGCGTCGGCGTTTGCCAAGGGGCAGGCAAAGGAAATCGACGGGATCAAGATCACGGGCCCGCTGACGGTTGAGTTCTCCCTGACGCAGGCCGACCCTCGATTCCCGTACCGCTTGCTGTGGGCGTACATTCTGCCCGCTCACATCCTGAAGGGGCAGGATCCGGCGCAGCTCGCAAGGAGCAACTGGTTCATGACGCAGCCGATCGGTACGGGTCCCTGGAAGGTCGCCCGCTACCTTGAAGACCAATACCAGGATACCGTGCCCAACCAGTACTATTGGAACGGCGTGCCGCACCTCGCGCACTTGATCAACCGATACATCAACGACCAGACGGCCGCGACGATCGCCCTGCAGCGCGGGGAGATCCAGTTCGCGTACACCGATCCGGACGTGGCGGCCCAACTGAAGACGAACCTCGCTTTGAGAATTCTGTCGGGCTCCTCGTTTACATCGAACTACATCAGTCTGAACATGCGCAATAAGAGGTTCCAGGATCCGCGGGTGCGGGAAGCGCTGTTGGCCGCGATCGACCGGCCGACGATCGTGCACAACGTCTTCAAGGACACCGCGTACATGGCTCCGTGCGACCTTCCGGAGAAGCAGTTCTGGCCGGCGAACGTCAAGACCTACCCGTACAATCCGGCCCACGCCCGGGACCTCCTCCGCGCGGCGGGGTGGACCTCCGATCCCGTCACGCTGTGGACGTACTACGACTCACAACAGCAGAAGGACGCACTCCAGGCGATGCAGCAGTATCTCGCGCAGGTCGGGGTGATGGTGACGCCGTCCGTCATGGACGTCCCGGCGTACAACGCGAGGTACTATACGGGGGTTGGCTGGGACGCGTCGTATCGGGGGGCCGGGATCGCCTTCGGTCAGTCGCCCCGTTTCTACGTCCTCGCCAGCGCCCAGACGCAGGATGGAAAGCCCTGGGGCGGCTGGGACGATCCGCGCCTGCCGAGTGTCGTCGAAGCCTCCGAGCGGGCTTCGTCCGATCGGGACTACACTCAGGGGATGCAGGCCGTATGCGCGTACGAGGCCGAGACGCTCTTCGAGCTGCCGCTCTGGGTGGGGTTCCGATACGGTGTAGTGAGCACAACCGTGCGGAATTTCTACTGGTATCCGGCGCCAAGCGGGGGGCCGTATGAGGACCACTCCGAACGGTGGGAGCGGATGCCCTAATCGAGAATCGACGCGGGGGGCGCCTTCCTGCGCATCGTGCAGTCTCCACGGCGCGGGCCGCGGGGTCGGGCAGCATGCCGGTGGGTGCCGGGGACCGCAGATGCCACGGCGGGTGAGGCCGTGCCGCGGCCTCCCGCCGTGGCAAGCGGAGTGAGCGCGTGCTCGCCTACGTAACCCGGCGCGTGCTGGTGAGCCTTCCGGTCCTGTTCGGCGTCACGCTCGTGGTCTTCGTGCTCGTCAACCTGATGCCCGGCGACCCCGCCACCTACTTCGTGAACCCGGAGCTTGGCGGCACCGCCGAACAGATGGCGGCGGTGCGAGCCCGGCTCGGGCTCAATCAGCCGCTCGAGGTCCGCTATGTGAAATGGCTGGCCGAGGCGGCACGAGGCCACCTTGGGTACCGCATCAAGAACGGCGATCCCGTGGGAAGCCTGATCGCGCAGCACTTCAGCGCGACGGTTCTGCTCGTGGGCGTGGCCCTGAGTCTGGGGATCGCCGTCGGCGTGTCGCTGGGAATCGTGACCGCGTTACGACAATACTCGGTCTGGGACTACACCCTGACCGCCCTGTCGTTTCTCGGCGTCTCGATGCCGGCATTCATCACGGGGATCTTCGGCCTGTACACGCTGGCCCTCCGCCTGCCGCTCTTCCCCGCCGGGGGGCTCGTCACCGTGGGCGCGCCGCCGTCCTTCTGGGACACGTTGTACCATGTCATCCTGCCGGCGTGCATGCTGAGCTTCGGGTATCTGGCGATGTTCATGCGGTACACGCGCTTCAGCATGTTGGAGGTGCTCCATCAGGACTTCATGGCGACCGCCCGCGCGAAGGGTCTGGGCGAGCGGCGCGTCATCGGTGTGCACGCGCTCCGCAACGCGCTCCTGCCCGTCGTCACCGCGATTGGTCTGAGCCTCCCCGGGCTGGTTGTGGGCGCGGTCTTCATCGAGACGATTTTCTCGTGGCCGGGCATGGGGTCGCTGTATCTCGACGCGGTCCAGGCGCGCGACTATCCGCTGATCATGGGGTTGGACTTGGTGTCGGCGGGTGCCATCTTGTTGACGAATCTGCTCACGGACGTCGCGTACGCGCTTGTGGACCCGCGGATCCGCTACCGATGAGCGACCGCGCCCGGGGGCACGACGGCATCTCAGGGACCGGGCCGAGCCCGTTGGCCGGACACCCGGCGGGCGCCCCGTCAATTGTCCGGCAAGCGTATGAGCGCTTCCGGCGCCATCGACTGGCGATGGCGTCGTCGGCGGCGCTCGGCGTGTTCATCGCGTTGGCCCTGGCCGCGCCAATCATCCAACGGTATCCGCCGAACGCGATAGACCTGGGCCGCGGGTCCCTCGCTCCATCGCTGGTGCACTGGCTGGGAACGGACACGATCGGCCGCGATATCTGGAGCAGGGCGCTCCACGGGGCCCGGGTGTCCCTGGCAATCGGCCTGCTGTCAACCCTGATTTCGATGACGCTCGGCATCACCGTGGGTGCGCTCTCCGGATACTACCTCGGTTGGGTGGACATGTTCCTCCAGCGCGTGACCGACGTGGTGATGACGTTTCCCAGCATCGTCTTGATGATGACCCTCGTCGTGTTCGTAGGGCCCGGCGTCACGAACACGATCCTGATCATCGGCGGCGTCAGTTGGATGGGCGTCGCTCGGCTCGCCCGCGCGGAGTTCCTCACGCTTCGTGAGCAAGTATACGTCGAGGCCGCCCGGTGCCTTGGCGCGCCGGATCGCCGGATCATGTGGCGCCACCTCCTTCCCAACGCGATCGCGCCGGTTCTGGCGCAAGGGGCGTTCGGCGTCGGGCAGGCGATCTTGACCGAGGCCGGCTTGAGCTTCCTCGGGCTCGGGGTGCCGCTCCCGACGCCGAGTTGGGGGAATATGCTGGAGCCCGCCATCCAGCTTCAGATCTTGCGCAATGCGCCGTGGATCTGGGTGCCGCCCGCGGTGCTGATCGTGCTGACCGTGCTGTGCGTGAACTTCATCGGGGACGGGGCTCGCGACGCGTTGGATCCGCGCACCCTCCGGGGAGCGTGAGGCGGGAGCATGCTCGAGATTCGAGGTATCGTCCCCCCGCTGGTCACGCCGCTGGACTCCGACGGCGAGGTGGACACGCGGTCTTTGCGAACGCTGACCGAGTTCCTGCTCGCGGGCGGCGTGCACGGACTGTTTGTCCTCGGCTCGACGGGCGAGGGTCCCTCGCTGGACGCGCGCCAGCGCGACACCGTGATCCGCACGGTCGTGGAGACCGCGAGCGGGCGTGTGCCGGTGCTCGCCGGCGTCACGGACCTATCGTTGCGGCGCGTCGCCGCATCGCTGGACGCGGCGCGGGCGGCGGGCGCGGACGGCGCAGTCGTGGCGCCGACGTATTACTACGTCGCCAATCAGATGGAGATCATCCGCCTGTTCCGGGGATTGGCCCGGCGGCACCCGTTTCCCCTTGTCGCCTACAACCTTCCTCAGTTCACGAAGGTGGCGCTCGACCGGGAGACGGTCGCGACGCTCGCGCGCGAGGGGACGGTGTGTGCCGTGAAGGACAGTTCGCCGGATCTGTCCGCGACCCGCGAATTCTTGCTCCAGACGCGCGACGTGCCCGGATTCGCCGTGCTCACCGGGCTGGAGTTCCTCGTGGACGCGGCCGTGGCCATGGGCATGGCGGGAGCCGTGCCCGGACTCGCCAACGTCGCCCCGCGGGCGTACGTCAGGGTCTACGATGACGCGCGGGCGGGGCGAGCCGAGGCGGCCCGGACAGTGCAGGACACGCTGATCCATCTGTTCCAAATTACCCGGCAGGGCGCGACCGGGCAGTCCCACTCGGACGGCGCCCTCGCGGGGTTCAAGGCGGCGCTCAAGCTCCTCGGAGTGATCCGCACGAGCCGCATGTGCGAGCCGATGGTGGGCCTGACGGCGGCGGAGGAGGAACGGGTGGGCGCCATCCTGCGGGAACTGCGCCTGCTCTGAGGCCGCGCCGTGATGTGCCACCGCCGGATGTGACCTGATGCCGCCGCGCGTCGACGGGTTCGTGTTTGATCTGGACGGTACCGTCTACCTGGGAGACACGATCGTTCCCGGCGCGGCGGAGGGCATCGCCGCGCTGCGGCAGCGCGGCAAGAAGATCCTCTTCGTCAGCAACAAACCGCTCGAGCCGCGCGAATCGTATGCGCGGAAGTTGACGCGCCTCGGGATTCCAGCAACCACCGACCAGGTCATCACGTCCGCGTATGTGCTCGGACGTCATCTCGCCAGGACGATGCCGGCGCTTCGCCTGTACGTCATTGGCGAGCCCGACCTCATCGCGGAACTGCGCGGTTACGGGTTGAACGTCGTCGACGAGTTCGAGGACCAGAACCCCAAAGGCGTGATTCACCCGGACCGGATCGATGCGGTCGTCGTCGCATTTGACCGCACCCTGGACTACCGCAAGCTCAACACGGCGTATCAGGCGCTGCGCCGTGGTGCACGATTCTTTGCGACGAACTTGGACAAGACGTGTCCGATGCCCGGCGGCGCGATCCCCGACGCCGGCGCGACGGTCGCGGCGCTGGAACACATCAGCGATCGCCGGGTGGAGCTGTTCGCCGGGAAACCCTCGCCGCTCATGATGCAAGCCGCGTCAGAGCGATTGCGGCTGCCGCCTCTCCGCTGTGTGGTGGTCGGTGATCGCCTCGAAACCGACATGCGGATGGGCCAGAACGCCGGGATGTTGACTGCGCTGACGCTCACCGGCGTGTCGCGGCGCGAGGATGTCGCCAAGATGAGCCGTGCGCCCGACTTCGTGGTTGAGAACCTCCTGCAGCTCGTGGCGCTGGTTGAATGACACGATGAACGAAGATACGATGAGCGAGGATTCGATGAAACAGAGCTGATCCATTGGGCACATGCCAATCGGAACGGAGAAGACGTCATGCTGCTTGAAGGATTGCGCACCGAAGTGCTCGATGCGGCGATACAGTGTTACAAGACGAATCTGATTCAGGGAACGGCGGGAAATATCAGCGCTCGGGATCGCAAGACCGGATATGTGCTGATCACCCCCACCGGGATGCGCTACGAGACCCTCACCCCGGCGGATGTCGTGGTCCTCGACGTCCAAGGAACGGTGGTCGACGGAGGCCGGAAGCCCTCGTCGGAAACCCCCATGCACACCGCCGTCTATCGTGCGTGCGAACATGTCATGGGCATCGCGCACACGCACTCGATCTTTGCCACGACTTTTGCATGCCTGGGGCGGGCAATTCCCCCTGTGCATTACCTGATCGCTGTTGCGGGCGGAAGTGTGCCGGTTGCGGAGTACGCCACCTATGGCACGCCCGAGATGGGCGCAAACGCCCTCCGCGCGATCGGGAACGGCAAGGCCGTTCTCCTACGGAACCACGGCGTGCTGACCATCGGAGGATCCGTCGGCGAAGCCGTCAATGTGGCCGCAACGGTGGAGTACATCGCGCAGATTGCCTACCAGGCGTTGCTTCTGGGCACGCCCGAGCCATTGCCGGAGGGGGAGATCAGCCGCCTGATCACCAAGTTGGCAACGCACGGTCAGCCCGTCCCATCGCGCGCCTGACCCAAGTGGCGCGCGTCTGGCGTTCTTTCAATCGCTCGCCGTTGGGGGCAGGTGGAGCGGACGGGGCGAAGCCTCAGTTGCAGGCTCGCCCGGTGGTTGGAGATGTGCGCGCGGTGCGGTATTCTCGAATGCGGGGCGTTCTCATCGAGGAGGCATGGACATGGCGAAACGAGCCCGCGACCTGACCCCGATTGTCGACTTGACGCATGAGAAAGGGACCGGGCCAATTCGGCAACGACGTCCCGTCTACGTGAACCTCCTCCCGCCGTGCAACCACGCGTGCCCGGCCGGTGAAGACATCCAGGCGTGGCTCGCGCTCGCGCAGGCGGGAAAGTACCGGCAGGCGTGGGAAACGCTCGTCCGGGACAATCCGTTGCCGGCCGTACACGGGCGGGTGTGTTACCACCCCTGTGAAAGCCACTGCAATCGTGCCGACCTGGATGCGTCCGTGAGTATCCACGCGGTGGAGCGCTTCCTCGGCGACATGGCGGCGGCCGAGCATTGGCCATTCCCGGTCGAGAGGCAACCCTCTGGCAAGCGCGTCCTGATTGTCGGCGCCGGCCCGAGCGGCCTGTCGGCGGCCTATCACCTGACCCGCCTCGGTCACCGGGTCGAGATCCACGAGGCGGGGCCCGTGCCCGGCGGGATGTTGCACTTCGGCATTCCCCAGTACCGCCTGCCCCGCCGTGAGCTCCTGGGGGAGATTCGCCGGATCGAGGAGATGGGGGTCACCATCGTCCTCAACCATCCTGTCAAAGATGTCCTCGCGGAACAGGAGGCCGGACGATACGACGCGGTCTTCATTGCCATAGGCGCCCACATCAGCCGCCACGTCGAGATCCCGGCCCGGGACGCGGCGCGGGTGCTCGACGCGGTCAACGTCCTGCGCGGCGCCGGGGCGGGCGAGCGCCCGCTCCTCGGGCGGCGGGTGGTGATCTACGGCGGGGGGAACACCGCCATGGACGCGGCGCGCACCGCGCGACGCCTGGGGGCGGACGAGGCGCTGATCGTGTACCGGCGCGACCGCGCCCACATGCCGGCCCACGAGTTCGAGGCCGACGAAGCCCTCGAGGAGGGCGTCAAGATCAAGTGGCTGACGACGATCAAGGAGATCGCGGGGACGTCGTTGACCGTCGAGCGGATGGCCCTGGACGCCCACGGCTGGCCACAGCCGACGGGAGAGGTGGAGACCCTGAGCGCGGATGCCGTCGTGCTCGCGCTGGGACAGGAGACCGACAGCGCCTTCCTGCGACGCGTCCCGGGCATCGAGTTCAAGCCGGACGGGACGGTGCTGGTCGGCCCGGACATGATGACGGGCCATCCCGGCATTTTCGCCGGGGGCGACATGGTGCCGGGCGAGCGGACGGTGACGGTGGCGGTCGGGCACGGCAAGTTGGCGGCGCGGTACATCGACGCGTGGTTGCGCGGCGCGCGGTACGAGGTTTCGATGCCGCCGCCGCTGGTGTCGTTCGCGATGCTCAACCTCCCGGTCTTCAGCGATGCAGATCCGTCGGTGCAGCATACGCTCGCGACCGCCGCCCGGCTCAGCGGGTTCGAGGAGGTCGTGGCGGGGCTGACCGAGCCGGAGGCGCGCTATGAGGCGCAGCGCTGCCTCAGCTGCGGGAACTGCTTTGAGTGCGACCAGTGCTACGCGGCCTGCCCCGAGGACGCCATCGTGAAGCTCGGACCGGGCCGCAAGTACCGCTATGACTATGACAAGTGTACCGGCTGCGCGGTCTGCTTCGAGGCATGTCCGTGTCACGCCATCGAGATGATCCCTGAGCCGTTGTGACGTCGCGGCGGCGAGGCCGGTAGCGCAGCGTCAGCAATGCGGGAGAGGTGAGGAAGATGGTGCGTCAGCTTACGGCCATGGACGGCAACACCGCCGTCGCGCACGTGGCCTATCGGGTCAATGAGGTGTGCGCGATCTATCCCATCACGCCGTCGTCAACGATGGCCGAGCTCGCGGACGAGTGGGCAGCAGCGGGCGTGCGGAACATCTGGGGCAATGTCCCGATCGTCCAGGAGATGCAAAGCGAGGGCGGCGCCGCCGGCGCCGTCCACGGGGCGTTGCAGTCCGGGGCCCTGACGACGACTTTCACAGCGTCCCAGGGACTCCTGTTGATGCTCCCCAACATGCTGAAGATCGCCGGCGAACTCACCGCGACGGTGTTCCACGTAGCGGCGCGCACGGTCGCGACCAGCGCGCTGTCCATTTTCGGGGATCACTCGGACGTGATGCTGGCGCGTCCCGCCGGATTCGCGTTGTTGTGCTCCGGCTCGGTGCAGGAGGCGCACGACAGCGCGCTCCTGGCGCAGGCGGCGACGCTCGCCTCGCGCGTGCCGTTCCTGCATTTCTTCGACGGGTTCCGCACGTCGCACGAGGTCAACACCCTGGAGGTGCTCCCTGACGAGCATCTCAGGGCCATGATCGATGACGAGCTCGTCCGCGCGCATCGCGCTCGCGCGCTCAACCCGGAGCACCCGTTCATCCGCGGGACCGCGCACAATCCCGATACGTATTTCCAGGCGCGCGAGGCGGCCAACCCATTCTATGCGAAGGTCTCGGACATCGTGGAGGCGGCGATGGAGCGATTCGCCGCGCTCACCGGCCGCCGCTACAAGCTGTTCGAGTACAGCGGACCTCCGGATGCGGAGCGCGTGATCGTGTTGATGGGCTCCGGCGCCGAGACGGTGCGCGACACGGTCGCCGCGCTCGCCGCGCGCGGCGAGAAGGTGGGCGTCGTTCAGGTCCGGCTCTACCGCCCCTTTGCCGCGGGCGCGTTTGCGGCCGCCCTGCCGGCCACGACGCGCGCCATCGCCGTGCTCGAGCGGACGAAGGAGCCTGGCGCCACCGGCGAGCCGCTGTATCTCGACGTCGTGAGCGCGCTCGCGCAGGCGGTGGCCGCCGGCACGCGACCCGCGATGCCGAGGGTGGTCGGAGGGCGCTATGGTCTGTCGTGCAAGGACTGCACCCCGGCCATGGTCAAGGCGGTCTTCGACGAGCTTACCCACCTCACGCCGCGCCACGGGTTCACGGTCGGTATCGTGGACGACGTCAGTCACACCAGTCTTGAGGAGGATCCGGCGTTTGCGATCGAGCCCGACGACGTCGTCCGGGCGGTGTTCTACGGCCTCGGCTCGGACGGCACGGTCGGCGCCAACAAGAACAGCGTGCAGATCATCGCGGAGGATGCCGGCCTCTACGCCCAGGGCTACTTCGTGTACGACTCCCACAAATCGGGGGCGCAGACGATCTCGCACCTGCGCTTCGGCCCGAGGCCGATTCACTCGCCCTACTTGATTCAACAGGCGAGCTTCGTCGGGTGCCATCAGTTCCAGTTCCTGGAGCGGATGGACATCCTGCGAATCGCCGCCCCCGGAGCCACGGTGCTGTTAAACGCTCCGTTCGAACCCGGCAAGCTGTGGGACCACCTGCCGCGCTCGGTGCAGCAGCAGGTCCTGGACAAGCGGCTCCGGCTCTTTGCCGTCGACGCCTCCGGGGTCGCGGAGGAGGCGGGTCTGCGGGGCCGCACCAACACCGTCCTACAGACGTGCTTCTTTGCGCTCTCAGGCGTGTTGCCGAGAGACGAGGCGATTCGGCAGATAAAGCGCACGATCCAGAAAACGTACGGTGACAAAGGCCCCGAGGTCGTGCGCAAGAACTTCGAAGCGGTCGACCGGTCGCTCGCGGCCCTGTTCGAGGTCCCCGTGCCGAGCCGCGTGACGAGCGGATGGGACCGCCCCCCGATCGTGCCAGATGCGGCTCCGGAGTTCGTCCGCACCGTCACCGGCCCGATGATGGAGGGGCTCGGTGACCGGATTCCGGTGAGCCTCATGCCGGTGGACGGTACGTTCCCCTCAGGCACGGCCAGGTGGGAGAAGCGGAACGTGGCCGACATGGTCCCCCTGTGGGAAGCGGACCTCTGCATCCAATGCGGCCAGTGCAGCTTCGTGTGCCCGCACTCGGTCATTCGGGCCAAATACTTTGACGCCGCCAAGCTCGACGGGGCGCCCCAGGGGTTCAAGTCCGCGCCGATCAATGCGCGCGGCTTCCCCGGGGTCCGCTACTCCCTGCAGTTCTACGTTGAGGATTGCACCGGGTGCAGCTTGTGCGTGGAGGCGTGCCCGGCGCACAGCCCTGTCAATCCCGGCATGCGTGCGATCAACCTCCGCGAGAAAGCGCCCCTGCTCGAGATCGCGCGCCGTGACATGGCTTTCTTCGAGACGCTGCCGGTGAATGATCGCGCGCGGGTGGATTTCGCCAACGTGCGGGGCGTGCAATACCTCGAGCCACTGTTCGAATTCTCTGGGGCGTGCGCTGGGTGCGGGGAAACGCCCTACCTCCGGCTTCTGTCGCAGTTGTTCGGCGACCGGATGCTGGTGGCGAACGCCACGGGCTGTTCGTCCATTTACGGGGGCAATCTGCCGGTGACGCCGTGGTCGATGAATGGCGAGGGTCGCGGCCCGGCCTGGTCCAACTCGTTGTTCGAGGACAACGCGGAGTTCGGCCTTGGCTTCCGTCTCGCCGCAGACAAGGATCGCGAATTGGCGGCAACCCTCGCGAGCGCGTTGGCGCCGAAGCTGGGCCGGGAGCTTGTCGACGAGATTCTCAAGGCGCCGCAGGTCCACGAGTCCGAGATTCGGGCGCAGCGCGCGAGGGTGGTGGAGCTGGTTCGCCGGCTCCGGGCGATGGGTGACGATCCTGCGGCCAAGGATCTGCTGTCGGTCGTCGATCATCTGGTGCGGCGCAGCATCTGGATTGTCGGGGGCGACGGGTGGGCCTACGACATCGGCTATGGCGGGCTCGACCACGTGCTGGCGAGCAGCCGTGACGTGAATGTGCTGGTGCTGGACACCGAAGTGTACTCGAACACGGGCGGGCAGTCCTCGAAGGCGACGCCGCTCGGGGCGATCGCCAAGTTCGCGGCTGCGGGCAAGCGTGTCCCCCGGAAGGACTTGGCGCTGCAGGCCATCGCCTACGGGAACGTGTATGTCGCGCAGGTGGCCATGGGGGCCAACCCCCAGCAGACGCTGCTGGCGTTCCGCGAGGCGGAGGCGTATCCTGGTCCGTCGATCATTCTTGCCTACTGCCAGTGCATCGCGCACGGCATCGACATGCAGTACGGGATGCACCAGCAGAGCCTGGCGGTGGCGAGCGGGTACTGGCCGCTCTTTCGGTATAGTCCCGCGATGCGCGCGGTGGGAGAGCGTCCGTTCCGTCTCGACTCACCGCGGCCGACCATCCGGTTTCGCGACTACGCCTACAACGAGCTGCGCTACAAGGCCCTGGCGCAGAGCCACCCGGACGACGCGGAAGCGTTGCTCGTGCAGGCCCAAGCGGCTATCGAAGAGAAGTACCGGCTCTACGAAGAAATGGCCGGGGCGTCGGCGCAGGTTGACCTGGTTCGCCCGTCTCTCGCCGCCGCACCGCACGGGGCGTAGCGGGGGGAGGGGTATGCGATGGACCTAACGACCAGGTACCTTGGCCTCACGCTGAAGAATCCGCTGATTGCGTCGGCCTCGCCGCTCGGGTTCGAGCTCGGAGGCATCCGCCAGCTGGAAGACAGCGGGGCGGCGGCGATCGTGCTGCCTTCGATCTTCGAAGAGCAGATCGATCAAGAGGCGGACGAGGTCGAGCGGCTGATCGACGCCCGCACCAACAGCTACGCGGAAGCGCTCTCGTATTTTCCCGCCGCCGCGGTCTACCACACCGGGCCGCACGAGTATCTGGAGCTGATCCGCCGGGCCCGTGAGGCGGTGGATATTCCGGTGATCGCGAGCCTCAACGGGATCACTCGAACCGGGTGGACGGGCTACGCGCGCCAGGCCCAAGAGGCCGGTGCGAGTGCCATTGAGCTCAACGTCTATTTCCTGCCAACGGACCTGAGGATGAGCGGGACCGAGGTCGAGCAACGCTACATGGACGTCCTGCGGGCAGTCAAAGAGGCGGTCTCGATCCCGGTATCGATGAAGCTCAGTCCGTACCTGAGCGCCGTCGGTCATCTAGTGCGCCAGCTCGATCAGGCAGGAGCGGACGGCTTCGTGCTCTTCAACCGGTTCTACGAACCCGATATCGACCTCGTGACCCTCGAACTGCGGCGCGACCTGGAGCTTAGCCGAAAGGCGGAGATCCGGCTGCCCCTGTTGTGGATCGGAGTCCTGGCGGGTAACGTGCGAGGCTCGCTCGCCGCCAGCACCGGTGTGGAAACGGCCGACGAAGTCGTCAAGTATCTCCTCGTGGGCGCGGATGTGGTGGGCACGACGTCCGCGTTGATACGTCACGGCGTCGGGTACATGAAGACGTTGCTCGACGGTCTCGTGGACTGGCTCACCAGTCGCGAGATCGACTCTGTGCCGCGTCTCCGCGCCCGGATGAGTCGCCGCACGATACCCGACCCAACTGCGTTCGACCGCGCCAACTATATCAGGATTCTGCAGCATGGTGCGGTCCGTGACCGCCGCTTTGGCGGCTGAGCGTTCTCGGTCTTCACGCGACACGCGAGACATCTGAGGACGAACCCTCTGCGGGGTCGCCCGGGGCGTCTGCGAGGCTGACCTCGCGGTTCTTCGAGCATCCCGTAGCATCGTGAGCCTCGGCGGGATCGGCGGGGGCGTCCCGCGAGGGCGGCTGCCCCATGCCGGCACATCAAGTCATGCCTGCCCCGCCGGCGGACCGGCCGTACGGTAGCTTGGCGTGACGGTACTCAACCGGCGGCCGCGGCGCCAGGAACGCCGGGCTCCGACCTCGAAGCCTACGAGCGCTAACCAACCATTTGGTAGCCTTCAACGAGTAGTCGGTGATCGCTGATTTGGCGCCGGCCTGGAAGGATTTGCATCCCTCGCCTGCACCTACGGCACTGGTTCCCGTACGTTTGGTCGGGGGATGTCTGCTGTCTTGTTCGGGGGAGAAGGGGGGACGCCGATGTTGCCGGAAAGCCGCTTCACGTTTGCCCAAGTGAAACGTTCTCGAGAGCTTGGTGGCAGGCACTACGACTGGGTGCAGTGGGACCTGCTCGACCGCAACGCCCGCATGTATGGCGACCGGGAGGCGCTGGCCGACACGTTGTTTGGCGTCGAGCCCGCGCAGCGGCGTCGAAGGACCTGGCGCCAGGCGCTGGCGGACGTCAATACGATGATCTTCAACCTCCTGGACGCCGGGATGCGGAAGGGCGGCGTGATCCTGTCGCACCTGCCCAGTTGTCTGGAGAGCGCGTATCTCGACTTTGCGACCTCCAAGCTCGGGTGCATGCACTGCGGGTTGAACACGGACCTGGGCAAAACGGAGACCCTCGGCGCCGTCGACAAGCTGAAGCCGGACATGGCGGTGATCGTGCCCGAGTGGCACGGCCGGGACTTTCTGGACTGGTATCGGGAAGGCCGGGATCGGGTCCCCGGGATGAAGATCGTCGTGCTCACGGGACCCGGTGAGCAGATAGAAGGAGACACGCTCCCGTTGTCCGGACTCCTCGATCAGCGGGTGTGGAACCGCTACAGCGAAGGAGACCTGGCGTATCTCAAGACCGATCCTCTGGACGTGCACGAGCTGTTGCCGACCGCGGGCACGACCGGCGTTCCCAAGATCTCGAGGCGCACGACCGTGGATTGGGTTCAGGTGCACAGCGCGGGTATCGCGGAACGGGCGGGTCACACGGTGTACGATTCACGCATCCTGATCGGGCCGTTGAGCGGAGGCTCGGGACGGTTGTGGGGAGTGCACACCCCGTTACTGACCGGCGGCAAGGTCATCTATCTGACCGAATTCGACGAGGAGACCGTCTGCCGGCTGACCCAGGAGGAACGGCTGACGATCTTTGTGTGGAACCCCTCGCTCATCACCCGGGTGGTGACCAGTCCTTACTTTGACGCGTACGACCTGCGGACGCTCCGGTTGGTGAGCTACTCGGGGGCACCGATGGGGGCGGACATGCTCGAGAAACTGACGAATCGAGGCATCATCCCATTCAACGTCTACGGCACGTCGGAAGTCGGCGGGTGCATGTCGCCGATCCTTCCTGGCATCAGTCGGGAACACCTGGTCATGGGAGCCGGTGCCCCGTTCGAGGGGTTTGACGTACCGATCGTCGACCCCCAGGGGAACCGCCTGCCGCCCGGAGAAATCGGCGAAATACTGATCTGGAACATCCACCACGGGTACTTTGATTCCCCCCAGGAGAGCCGCGCCATCTACCACGACGAAGAATACGGTGGCAAGTGGGAAGAGTACCAGCATACGGGCGATCTGGGCGTCTACGACGACTCGGGATACCTCCGAGTCGTAGGACGCAAAAAGGACATGATCCTGCGGGGCGCGCAGAACCTCTTCCCCAAGGAGATCGAAGACATCTTGACCCAGCACCCCCGGGTGCGGGATATCGCGATCGTCGGCATGCCGGACCCGATCCTGGGTGAACGGATCTGTGCCTTTGTCGTGACGGAGGAGGGCCAGGAGCTCACCGTCGCGGACTGTGCCGCGTTCCTTGGCGAACGCAACATCGCCAAGTTCAAGTGGCCCGAGCGGGTCGAGATGATCGGGGCGATGCCGCTTGGACCCGGGGGAAAAATCGTCAGGGCGACGCTTCGTCAGATGATCGCCGAGAAGCTCCAGCGGGAGGCCAAGAGCACGCTGGCGTGAGACGCCGATTCGGCCCACCACGGGCCGCGGTCTGGAGCGGTTTCATTACTCCTTCCGGCAGGCCGTGCGGCCGTGACCGGCGACTGCGGTGCTGGGGGTAGCCAAAGGCATCGGCCGCCCGACCCGAGTGCTTGTCGAGACAACGAGCTCGGGCCGGGCGGTTTTCTTGCTTCTTCCGCCCATGGATCGGGTGCAGTCGAGTATTGTGGACGTCAATCACGCGGTCCGGTGGACGCGCCGGCGCCTGTGTCCCCCGGGCGGATGGCGACGGCAATGCCCGCCGAAGTGAGCAACGGCCCCCGGGCGGGATGTTTAGGGTAGAAGGACGACCTTGCCGCACCGGCTCGAGGTCATCAATGCAAACGCCTCCTCGAACCGCTCCAAGGGAAGACGATGCGTGACCAGCGGTGCGAGGTTGACAGCACCCGACCGCAGCAGTCCTCTCACTTGATACCAGGTCTCCCAGAGTTGCCGCCCCACAACGCCGTACACCGTGGCTCCCTTGAAGATCACCAGGTTGTCGAAGTCGAACTCCACCGGCTGTCCTGGAAGCCCCAGCAGGGCCACCTCGCCTCCGGGTTTCAGGAGATGGAAGCCTTCGCGAAGCGCGGCGGCCGCACCTGACATTTCCAGCAGCACGTCCACGCCTTCCCTTTCCGTCAGATCCAGCACCGCCTCCACCATGTTGGATTCGGTTGGATCGAGTGCCGCGTCTGCCCCCATGGTACGCGCGAGGTCGAGCCGGTACGAGCTGACGTCCGTGGCGTAGACCGCGCGGGCGCCGACGGCCTTCGCCACGGCGATGGCCATCAGGCCCACAGGGCCGCAGCCCGTAACCAGTACCTTCTTGGCGCGGAGATCGGCGCGCAGCGCCACGTGGACCGCGTTGCCGAAGTTCTCCTGCAGGGCGGCGATCTCGACCGGCATATCTGGTGGGTCCGGCCAGGCATTGATGGCGGGAATCGTCACGTACTCCGCAAAGCAGCCGTCCCTGTCGACGCCCAGGATCTGTGTGGATCGGCAGAGGTGCCCCCGGCCGGTCCGGCACATGTCGCACATCCCGCACACCACGTGGCTTTCGGCGGACACGAACGTGCCTATGCCGATCTCCGTTACATCGCTTCCCACTTCGACGATTTCGCCGCACACTTCGTGCCCGACGACAATCGGTGGATGGACGCGGTGCTCCGCCCACGGATCCCAGCGCAGGATATGCAGGTCGGTCCCGCAAATGGAGGCGGCGCGCACCCGGATTAGGACCTCGTGCCGCCCCGGCCTGGGTACGGGACGTTCTTGCAGCTCCAACCCGGGCCCCGCCTTGGTCTTCATCACAGCGCGCATCAACTGTTCCATGTCGTCACCGTGCTCACCGCAACACCTCGTACGCCCACCCGGCGGTTGCTCAGATGCCCCGTCGGACACCGACTCATCGTCCCTACCGGTGGTCGCCTGCGATACCGCGAATCTGCGTGGCTTCTCTCACTCTGCACGAAAGAACGTGCCGCGAGCTTCCGCCAGCGGGGTGCCGTCGGGCAGGGCAAGCACGGCCTCGGCGGCGTAGACGCGACCTCGTTCCTCGACCACCGATGCGGTCACGATGAGCCGCTGCCCAATTGGCGCCTCGCGGCGGTATCGGATCTCTAGCTTCGCCGTGACGGTCTCGCGTCCCCGCATGTGAAACAGGTTTGCCATCGCATCATCGAGGGCCGCCGCGATGATCCCTCCATGGATGATACCTGCGTACCCTTGATAGTGCGGCCCCGCGGTGAATTCCGCGCGAACACTATCCCCCTCGGCGGCGAACCGCAACCGCAGCCCGATCGGATTCGTCTGGCTGCACGCGAAGCACCCTCCGGCGTCACGCATCGCCGTGTTCCTCCGCATTGGTGCGCTTGTTACAGTGGCGCGACCGCGTCGGGAGCGCGGCGCGCGGTCAGTACCCCGCTAGATGTCGTGAAGACCCACTGTTTTCAACCGTGTCCATTGCACCCCAATCGTCCGGGTCATGTCCATCGGTCGAGCAATGTATCCTCCGGATGGCTGTTTCGGCCGGTCTGAGTCTACTGTCACCCTCGTCACGTAGGAATACAAACTCTAATGTAGGAACATAAGCGTGGGCTGGCAGCGTCTACCGTTCAGCTGAACGTACGTTTACGTGCTCTTGGCTCGCGAAGCCAAGGAGGTGACGGCATTGAGAGGAATAGGGTGGGTTGCGCTCTCTGTGGCGGGGCTTCTGGCCGCGGCGGTTCCCGCCGGCGCGGCAGGGCCGGCCGTGATACTGGCCACCACTACGAGCACGCAGGACACCGGCCTTCTCGACGTCCTGGTCCCGGCTTTTGAGCATGCGACCGGCTACCAGGTCAAGACGATCGCCGTCGGAACCGGCGCGGCGCTGGCGATGGGCGAGAAAGGCGATGCGGACGTTCTCCTGGTGCACGCCCCGAGCGCCGAGGAGGCGTACATGGCGAAGGGGCGCGGGCTCGAGCGGAAACTCGTCATGCACAACATGTTCATCCTCGCAGGTCCGTCCGGTGATCCCGCGAAGGTCCGTGGAGCTGCGACTGCCGTGGAGGCGTTCAAACGGATTGCTGCCGCGGGTGCGCCGTTTGTCTCCCGTGCCGACGACTCGGGAACGAATCTGAAGGAGCTGGAGATCTGGAAGGCCGCCGGGATCACCCCGCGCGGCGCCTGGTACATCAAGTCGGGCAGCGGAATGGCCGATACGCTGCATATCGCCTCGCAGAAGGCCGCGTATAGCCTGACCGACGACGGCACGTTCCTGTCGCAGCGTGCGACCCTGTCGCTGGTCCCGTTCCTCGAAGGCGCCAAGGATCTGCGCAACATCTACCACGTCATCGTCGTGAAGCCGATCGCCGGGCGCGTCGGAAATCTGGCAGGCGCAGAGGCGTTTGCCAGGTACGTCGTCTCGCCGGAGGGGCAGCGCGTCATCGCCACGTTCGGCAAGGCGAGATACGGCCGCCCCTTGTTCTCCGCCGATGCCGGGGCCGCGGACACACCCTAAGCGGCGCGCACCATGCTCGAGATCGCGTCGCTGTCGCTGGGTGTCTCCCTCTCGGCGACGCTGATTGCCGCAGTCTTCGCCTTGACCGGCGCGCTCTGGATCGTCCACGGGCGCTCGCCGCTACGCTTTGCGCTCCTCGCATGTTTCAACGCGGGGCTGGGTCTTCCGCCGGTCGCCGTGGGGCTCGTGATCGCGTTCACGTTTTGGCGCAGCGGGCCGCTCGGGGCACTCGATCTCCTTTACACGCCGGCGGCGATGGCTCTCGCTCAAGTCATCATCGTGACGCCGCTCTTCGGTTCGCTGGCGGTCATCGCGCTGCGCGGTGTCGATCCGACCCTGCGCGGCCAGCTCGCCGCGGTGGGAGTGCCCACACGTACGCAGCTGCGCCTCCTGGCGCGCGAGACGGCCCCGGGAATCCTCGCGTCGGGGCTCGCTGGCTTCGGGCGAGCCATCGCCGAGGTCGGCGCGGCGCAGATGACGGGCGGCAACATCGAGGGCCAGACCCGCGTGCTCACGACCGCGACGATGCTCGCCGTGGGCAGGGGCGAGTTCAGCGCCGCCTTTGGATATGTCACCGTGCTTCTGGGGATCATGGCGCTCGCAACGGGGGCGGCCTTCGTGCTGCAGACTCGATGGCGATAACGGCAACGCAGTTGACGGTTGTACGCGGGACATTCCGGCTCGATGTCGAGACGTTCTTCGCAGACGCGAGCGGAACGGCGATCGTGGGGCCGAACGGAGCCGGGAAGACGACCCTGCTCTTGGCGTTGCAGGGGTTGTTGGCCTATCGCGGGCGGGTCGAGAGGCCTGCGAGCTGCGCCGGCGTCTTTTCACAGCCCGCGGTTCTGCGTGGCTCGGTCTCTTGGAACATCACGGTCGTGCTGCAGTCGGCCCTGGGTCTGGATACTCGTACCGCCCGGCAGCGCGCCGTCGCGGCGCTCCGCTTGGTCGACCTCGATACCGCGGAGGGACAGGACGCGCGGCGGCTCTCCGCGGGACAACGTCAGCGGCTGGCGCTCGCCCGAGCCCTCGCCCTCGAACCACGGGCTCTCGTGCTTGATGAGCCGTTTGCCAACATCGATGCGGACGGGCGGCTCGCCCTTCGCCAAGTGGTCAGAGACTACGTCAGACGTGCCGGTTGTGCGTTGGTCCTTGCTACTCAAGTGCTCGCCGACGTCACGCCGCTGTGTCGCCGCTTGATCCTGCTTGACCGCGGCCGGGTTGCCGAGCGCCTCAACGCTGCAACGTTGACGGCCACGGCTACGCACCCGTATTTGCGGGCACTTTTGTCGGAAGGCCGTGCGACGGGATCGTGGTTCACCGCGGATTCTGGGACACCGACGACGACCCGGGACCATCCGAAGGCGGAGGATCCGACATGACCGCTCAGCAGTTCCTCCACATCCGGAGCGTTGACGATGCGCGTGCCCGGTTCGGGGCGGTGTGGGCGCCGGGGGCGCCTCGCACCGAGGTGGTCGCGCTCGCGCATGCTGGCGGCCGGGTCCTGGGACGAGACGTGTTGTCGCCCGAGGATCTCCCCCCTCATCCTCGGTCGGTAGTTGACGGCTACGCCGTGCGCGCGACCGATACGTTCGGCGCGAGCGAGGGACTTCCGGCCTACCTCGCGGTCGTGGGAGAGGTGCCGATGGGCCGACTGCCCGGACGTGCGGTCGGACCGGGAGAAGCGGTCTGGATCCCGACCGGCGGTGTGCTCCCGCCAGGTGCCGATGCGGTGGTGATGGTCGAGCACACGGAGTTGCTGCCTGGCGGCCCGCCGGCAGCCGGTGCCGGGGGGGCCTCTGCAGTCGAGGGCATCGAGATCCGCAGGCCGGCGGCCCCCGGCGAGAACGTGATCCGGCCGGGTGAGGATATTCGCCGCGGGCACGCCGTGCTGCGAGCGGGCACATTCCTTCGTCCGCAGCACGTCGGTCTGCTGGCGGGCCTCGGGATCACACGGGTGGATGCAACGGTACCGCCACGCGTCGCGATTCTCTCGACCGGGGATGAGGTTGTCTCTCCCGAGCGAAACCCCGAAGCAGGCCAGGTTCGGGACATCAACGGGCCGGCGCTGTGTGCGGCCGTTGAGGCGGAGGGAGCGCAGGCTGTATTCTGCGGCATCGTGCCCGATCGGTTCGAAGCGCTGCTGGAAGCCACTCGGGCCGCGAGAGAGAATGCGGATCTTGTGCTGATTTCCGGCGGCAGTTCGGTCGGCCTGCGCGACGAGGTGAGTCGCGCCATCGACGCGGTCGGCCCCCCCGGCGTGCTCGTCCACGGAGTCGCGATGAAGCCCGGCAAGCCGGTGGTGTTGGGGCTGTGCGGCGGGACCCCGATCGTCGGGTTACCGGGTCATCCGACCACTGTTTTGGTTGTGTTCCACGTCTTTGTGCGCGAGATCATCGGCCGCCTGCAGGCGCGTGCTGGGGAACCGACGCCGGTTGTGCAGGCCCGTCTTGCCCGCCGGGTTGCGTCGGCGGCGGGCCGGACCGACTACCTGCGCGTTCGCCTTGAGCACAGAGACGGGGCGCTGTGGGCCGTGCCGATCCTGGGCAAGTCGGGCCTGATTTCCACGATGGCCGAGGCAGACGGCCTGGCGGTGGTCCCGGAGGCCGTGGAGGGGATCGAGATGGGCGATGTGGTGACTGTGGAGGTGTTTGCTCGGTGACGCCCGCAGACCGACACCGACGCGTATACCTGACGGACCTTCCGCTGGAGGACGCGTTCGCACGCTGGACCGCAGCGCTGCGCGCCAGAGGTCTGTTGCGGCCCCTGGAGGGCGAAGTGGTGGATGCCGCGGACGCCTACGGCCGTGTGACCGCCGAGCCCGTCGCCGCCGTGCGCTCGGTGCCGCACTATCACGCGGCGGCGATGGACGGGATCGCGGTGCAGGCCGCCGATACCTTCGGCGCGTCTGAGACGACGCCGGTGCGACTTCACCCGGATCAGTTCCGGCCTGTGAACACCGGCGACCCTCTGCCGGACGGGACGGACGCCGTCATCATGATCGAGGATGTCCACGAGGCCGGCGCCGAGGCAGAGATCATCGCGTCGGTCGTCCCCTGGCAGCATGTGCGGCTCGCGGGAGAAGATGTCGTAGCGACCGAACTGTTGCTTCCGAGCAATCACCGGATCGAGCCGGCGGATGTCGGCGCGCTCCTGGCGGCCGGCGTGCAGCGCGTGAGGGTGCGCCGTCGTCCCACTGTGTTGTTCGTGCCCACGGGTAGCGAGATCGTCCCCGCTGCTGCGGAGCTGCGCCCGGGCGAGATCCCGGAGTTCAACACGGCAATGCTGGCGGCGGAGGTGCGTGCGTGGGGTGGTGCCGTCGTGCGCCATCCGGTCGTGCCAGACGACGTCGGTCGCCTCGTCGCGGCGCTGCGCGAGGCCGGTCCGTGCGACCTGGTGGTGACCATGGCCGGGGCCTCGGCGGGGTCGCACGACTATACCGCGGAGGTGTTCAGCAGATTGGGCGAAGTGCTGGTGCACGGCGTGGCCATACGACCGGGCAAGCCGGTGGTGCTCGGCGTTGTGGGGGAAACGGCCGCCATCGGTCTTCCCGGATACCCCGTCTCGGCCGCGCTCACGTTCGATCTCTTCGCCCGGCCGGTATTCCACGCAATGCTTGGTATCGCGCCGCCGGAGCGAGAGCGCGTTCGGGCGACGGTGGTCAGGAAGATCCACTCGACCGCAGGCGTGGACGAGTTCGTGCGGGTCACCGTGGCGAGGGTCGGCGACCGCATTGTCGCCGCTCCGCTGGCGCGCGGCGCGGGGCTCGTGACGTCGCTCGTGCGGTCCCACGGCTGGCTTGTGATCCCTCGGTCGAGCGAAGGGGTGGAAGCCGGGGCGGTCGCGGACGTGGAACTCCGCGGCCGGGCCACCGAGATCGACTCCCGGGTGATGGTCGTAGGGAGTCACGACGTGGCGCTCGACGTGCTGGCGGACTTCTTGCGGCGCGCGGACCCTAGAGCCAGCCTCGCCTCGGCGCATGTCGGGAGTCTGGGAGGGCTGCTGGCCCTGCGCCGGGGCGAAGCGCACATCGCGGGTGTGCACCTGCTCGACGACCAGACCGGCGAGTACAACGTGTCGTACGTGAGGCGGTACCTTCCGGACCGCGCGGTGATGTTGGTGACGCTGGCCGAGCGAGACCAGGGCCTGCTCGTCGCTCCCGGCAATCCGAAAGGCATTACGGGCGTCGCCGACCTGGCTCGCCCCGACGTGCGATTTGTGAACCGCCAGCGGGGAGCCGGCACTCGCGTGCTGCTGGACTACGAGCTGCGGCGCGGGAACGTGGCGGCGGAGCAGATCCACGGATACGACCGGGAAGTGTACACGCACATGGCCGTGGCGATCGCGGTGGCCACGAAGGCGGCTGATGTCGGGCTCGGCATCCTGGCTGCGGCGCGGGCCCTGGGACTGGCGTTCATTCCCGTGGCGCGTGAGCGCTTCGACCTGGCGATCCCGAAGGAGCACGTGGAGTCGCCGCTGGTGCAGCAAGTGCTCGCCGTGCTGGAGAATGCCGAGTTCCGCCAGGCGGTTGCCGCGCTCGGAGGGTACGATCTCTCTCGAACCGGCACGCGGGTGCGGATCGTGCCGGGCGGCAGCGCTCCTCCCTAAGCATTCAGTCTCCTCGACGTCGCCTCAGACCGCCGGGCGTTCCTCCGGGCGCGTCTCGGGAGTTGTCGGGTCTCGGTGCTTGCGCCTCCGCCGTATACGTCGGGTCGGCGAAGGAGGCGCCGGAATAAGGCGCCCGCCTGATTGTCGATCCCGACCCGATATTCCTATCCTGGAGAGGGCTGGAGCCTGCCGATGCGGACCCCGGTCAGGGTGATGGGTCAGTTCCGCAATGCTCCGCGCGCCGGCGAGCGGTCGGCTGTCGTCGATCTGTGTTGCGGGAGCCGCGTGATCGATGCGCTCCGCGCGGTCGGCGTCGGAGACGACGAACCCTGGAACGCCAGCATCGCCGGCCAGCTCCTCGAGGCAGAACGAATGCTTCGGGACGGGGATTCGCTCTTCGTCTTTACACCACTCGCCGGCGGGGCGTTCCCGCCCGACTGACGAGGCAGGGACGGTGAGCCATGCGCGGGGTTGCCGGAAAGATTCTCAGGGTGGATCTCACTACTCGTGCGACCACCGTGGAGCATCCCGACGAAAGTTTCTACCGCACCTACCTCGGGGGCGCGGGCTTCGTCTCCTACTTCCTGCTCCGGGAGATCCCCCGGGGCATCGATGCGTTCGATCCCCAAAATAAGCTGGTTTTCGCGCTCGGGCCCCTGACCGGTCTGCCTCTGCCGGGTGCGTCACGCAGCTGCATCGGGACCAAGTCCCCTCTCACCGGAGGCTACTCGAAGAGCGAGGCCGGGGGGTTCTTCCCGATGACGCTCAAGAAGGCCGGGTACGACGCCGTGATCGTGGACGGGCGGGCCGATGCTCCGGTCTACCTGTTGGTGACCGACCAGCAGGTCGAGCTCCGGGACGCGACACATTTGTGGGGCAGGACCGTCGTGGAGGCGCGAGATGCCATCGCGGCGGAGACGGGCGAGAAGAACATCCGCACGGCCGCGATCGGTCCGGGTGGAGAGCACCTCGTTCGGTTCGCGTGTGTCATGAATGACCTCAAGGACGCTGCCGGCCGGGGCGGGGCCGGCGCCGTCATGGGCTCGAAGAATCTGAAGGCGATCGCCGCCGCAGGCCGGTGGACTCCCGATGTGGCGGATCCCGCCAAGATCCGCGAGCTTGCCCTGATGATGAATCGAGGGTTCTCGGACAAATCGCCCTTCGCGAAGACGCTCCACGAGGTTGGGACCGGCTCCACGGCTGCGATGGTGGCGGGCAACGAAGTCGGTAACCTCCCCTCCTACAACTTCGGCGTCAATTCGTTCGACGGTGTGACCAAGATCACGGCCAACGCCGCCATGGAGGCCTACGGTAAGGGCATGGAGGGGTGCGCCGCCTGCGGAATTCGGTGCAAGAAGATGATGGAATTCGACGCCCCGTGGCGCGTGAGCAAGCGCACGAGCGGGGCCGAGTACGAGACCCTGGGCGCGCTCGGAAGTGTGTGTGGCGTGGACGATCTGGCCAGCGTGCTCCGGGCCAGCGATCTCGCCAACCAGTACGGCCTGGATACGATCTCACTCGGCGTGTCGATCGGCTTTGCCATGGAGTGCTTCGAGAACGGCATTCTCACTCCCCGCGATACCGGCGGCATCGAGCTGAGGTTCGGAAACGCCGCGGCGATGGTGCAGATGGTCGAGATGATCGCCCGCCGGCAGGGGATCGGCGACTTGCTGGCCGAGGGGACGAAGCGCGCGGCCGAGCGGTTGGGCCGCGGCGCGGGCGCGTTCGCGATGCAGGTGAAGGGCCTGGAGATTCCGATGCACGAACCGCGCGTGAAGCACGGGTTGGGGGTCATCTACGCCGTGGAGGCGGCCGGCGCGGATCACTGCGCCGGCATGCACGATACCGGCTACACTCGGGAGTCCCCGGCGTTCGAACAGCTGCGGGGGATAGGAGCCACGAGACCCCTCCCCGCCAACGATCTATCGGATGAAAAGGTTGCGTCCCAGAAGGCCGTGCACATGTGGAATCTCTTCGTAGACTCGATGGTCTGCTGCAACTTCGTTCCCTGGAGCACCGACGAGCTTGTGGAGGGTGTGCGCGCGGTGACCGGCTGGTCCTACACGACGTACGAAGCCATCAAGCTCGGCGAGCGTATCGCCACGCTAGGCCGTGTCTTCAACCTTCGCGAAGGGATCACGACCGCTCAGGACATCCTGCCGAAGCGCATGTTCGGCCCCACGAGCAGGGGCGCGCTGCGGAACGGCGGTATCGACGAGGAGAAATTCCGCCGCGCGATCTCCGCCTTCTACGGCATCATGGGGTGGGACATGGCCACGGGTGTGCCGACGCGGGGCAAGCTGCTGGATCTGGGTATCGCCTGGGCGGCAGACGGACTGTCCGCCCAGACGTAGAGAGGGACCGGCATTCGGTTGCCATGCCGTGCTGGTCGATGAGAAGGCCGCTTCCTGTTCATGCTTTGTCGAACGGATCGCGAGCTCGACCTTTCTTGTCGCTCACCAACACGTAGCGCATCGATTCCGACGCATGCGCTCTATTGTAGCGCCGTTGACTCCGAAGTGCTCGCTTTGCCCCCTTGTCCAAATTCTCAGCCCCGAATGTCTGCCCGATTATGCTGGCGCCGCGGGCGTTTAGGAGCTCCTCGTCCCGCAACTCTTCTCGGGTGAGCCCGTCGACTACGATCTTCGAACCCCGAACGAATCTGGCAAAGACCAAGTTTGGCATCACCAGCGCCCGCCGTTCCTTTGGGTCCCTTCACCTTCTCGATAACCGGGATCACGCCGACGATCCATCGGGCCCATGCTTGACTTGGCATCCTTTTTCCGCGTGATTGGCGACCACAGCCGGCCGGGGACGGGGAAATCATGGAGACGACCGCCCAGAGTGGACTTTTGCCTCCGGGGCCGCGCCCGTGCCGGACGCGCAACATCGGGTGCCCGCCCGATGCCCGGGGCCGCCGCCCCTTCCTAGACTGAGGTTGGAGGCTCTGGTCTGGGGAGTCGACAAACGTTAGTACGTTCGCTCACCCGCGGGGGAGTATTGTCTCGCAGTCCCGTCATACCAACCGTTCCTCGGGATATGCCGCTACCGACCGTTCTGCCGCGCCGGCTGGCCGTACCTGCGGCCCGGTGCACCTGCGCCTCCTCCACTCTCGTCCGGGCCGCCTTGGGGTCTAGCGTACCGCTGTCGAGGTCCGGCAACGGTGAGGGGCCCAGAGGACGCCTGGACAGACGTAGTGGCTTACGCCGAAGGCTGCGAACTTGGCATCAGCCCGGCCACTGGAGCGACGGTAAGGCCACCGCGTCCTCGGCCGGATCTGCCGACGAATTTCCGAGACGGTGCACCGGGGAGTGGCGGTCATGACGGCCGTCACGTCGTTGGTGGAACGGATCGATCAAGACGTCCCCCCGACGAACAAGTGGGTCGTCACGATGACGGTGCTCGCCGGGACGATGGCGAGCTCCATCAGCGGCAGCAGCGTCAACGTGGCGCTCCCACATATTCAGGCCAGCCTTGGCGTCACTACGCAGCAGGTCACCTGGGTGGCCACGTCCTATCTCACCGCGCTGGTCATCGTCATGCCGCTGACCGCGTGGCTGAGCTCGGTGCTCGGCCGGAAGCTCATGTACCTCATCGCCCTGACGACGTTCACGCTGGCCTCGGCCGGATGTGGCCTCTCCCAGACCCTCGGCGAGCTGATCTTCTTCCGGGTGATCGCGGGGCTCGGCGGCGGTGCGATGCTCCCCACGTCGCAGGCGATCATGCGGGAGTCGTTCCCGCCGGAGGAGCAGGGGCAGGCGATGGGCATCTTCGGCATGATCGCCTTCCTGGGCCCGGCGGTGGGACCGACGCTGGGCGGCTGGCTGACCGACAACTACACGTGGCACTGGATCTTCTTTGTCAACCTGCCGATCGG
>Ga0187784_10000233_pt1 | contig 38594 bp, 29 predicted proteins | sample 1015_SJ02_MP15_2_FD_132964 | JGI IMG/M metagenome (GOLD analysis project Ga0187784, IMG submission 132964) | Tropical peat soil microbial communities from peatlands in Department of Meta, Colombia - 1015_SJ02_MP15_20_MG | ecosystem: Environmental > Terrestrial > Soil > Wetlands > Peat | place... | reverse complement strand
GCGAAACGCAGAGGAGGCGAAGCTATGGCAGCAAAGGCAGTCATGACGGCACCGCGAGAGAACCCGTGGCAGGCAGCGCTCAAGCAGTTCTCCGTAGCGGCTGACCTGCTCGCGCTGAAACGCGGCGTGCGGGAGTTCCTTGCTCTGCCCAAGCGGGAGTTGGCGACGAACTTCCCGGTGAAACTCGAGGATGGTTCGGTCCGCGTGTTCACGGGGTACCGTGTTCACCACAGCACCGTTCTCGGGCCCACCAAGGGGGGTATTCGCTACCACCCGGACGTGACCCTGGACGAGGTCCGCGCGCTCGCGATGTGGATGACGTGGAAGTGCGCGGTGGCGGGGTTGCCCTACGGCGGTGCAAAGGGCGGTGTCGTCTGCAATCCCAAGGAGCTCTCGCGGGTCGAGCTGGAGCGGTTGACCCGCCGCTACGCCACGGAGATCACGATGCTGATCGGGCCGGAGAGCGATATCCCCGCGCCGGATGTCGGCACAACTCCTCAGGTCATGGCGTGGATCATGGATACGTACAGCATGCACCGCGGGTATTCGGTGCCCGCAGTCGTCACGGGCAAGCCGATCGCGATCGGCGGCTCCGCCGGCCGTATCGAGGCCACGGGCCGCGGCGTGATGATCTCCGCCCGCGAGGCGGCCAAGCATCTCGGGATGGCGCTCCCCGGAGCGCGGGTCGTCGTTCAGGGATACGGAAACGTGGGCAGTATCGCGGCATATCTCCTGCATGATCAGGGATGCAAGATCATCGCGGCGAGCGACAGCGGCGGAGGCGTGTACAGCGAGAAGGGCTTCGATCCACGCGCGTTGCTGCGTCACAAGGAGCAGACCGGCAGCGTGGTAGGATTCCCGGGGACCGACGCCATCACCAACGACGATCTGCTGGAACTGCCGTGCGAGATCCTCGTCCCCAGCGCCCTCGAGGGCCAGATCACGGGCGAGAACGCGCCGCGGATTAAGACCCGGATGATCGTCGAAGGAGCCAACGGACCGCTCACGCCTGAAGCGGACGAGATCCTCAGGGAGAACAAGGTCTTGGTCGTCCCCGACATCCTGGCCAATATCGGCGGGGTCGTCGTCTCCTACTTCGAGTGGGTCCAGGACATCCAATCGTTCTTCTGGTCCGAGGAGGAGATCAACGAGCGGCTCGAGCGGATCGTGGTGCGGAGCTTCCGCGAAGTGCTTGCGACGTCCCAGGAAAAGCGGATGGACATGCGGACCGGCGCGCTCGTCCGTGCGGTCGGGCGAGTTTCCGATGCGCTCGTCATCCGCGGGATCTACCCGTAGGACACCGCGTGTAGCGAGCAGTCTTCGCAGCGCGGCGGCGCGCTGAATCTCAGCCGAGGCGGCCCGGACGTTCGTGCCGGGCCGCCTCGTATGTCATTCTCGTGTGTTGTCGGTCTCCGTCGCCCTTCCGAACTACCGTGATCGAGTCCGCAGAAGTCGATTCCGGCGTGTATGCCGTACTGCCGGCACGCGCCGCACGGACAAGACGCATCTGGGATGGAGGCCAGTCGAGAGGGCAGCGGATGGACCGCTGGAACGGATTCCCTTCTTGCTCCGGGATGACGCCAGGTTGCCGATCAGTGACGAGTGGGGCGACTCGGGCAGACTACGCTCCAAGCAAGAGTTCTTCTTCGCCTCCCCAGTCGGGCATCTCGACGAACGGGTACAAGATGATCACCATCACCTCGTCCGCCGTTTCGCAGTGCCCGCCTCGCACTTCCACTGCGCCGCACCGACATGACTCACCTTCGTCCGCAACGGTGCCGCAGCGCAGACACTTGACAAGCATCAACCGCCCTCCTTTACGTTGCGTGCCCGAGAGGAACGCCGGGAAGGAAAGCAGCCGCCCTGCGCACGGCCCCTCCCAGCCACGCCGAGAGTCATCTTGTACTGATATCTCGACGTCAGCTCCTCCCTCCAATCTACCTTCGCGCGAAACCCAGGTGCCATCAGGTCTCCACCCGATCCTGCCTCGCAGGAAGCATCCGCGGGCGGCAACACGGCCCCGGAAGAGAGACGGGAGCGATTCGCTTGAATCATCGACGCTCTCGAGCGTGCGGACATCCGCCCCAGACGGGACATGCGCCCGCCTCGTCGTTCGCCCTAGCGGGCCACAATCCTCCGGTGCGCCGCGGTACAACAGCGGCGGCAGTGGCCTGCGTGGAAGCGGGAGCTATGGGAGGGCCTCGCGCAACAACTCAGCCACGTGGCGAGAGCGCCGCCCGGTGAAGTGCTCGATCTGCTGCCGGCAAGATGCCCCCATCACTGCGACGTCGGCGTCGGGGTGGGCGCGGACCTGCGGGAAGAGCGCGCGTTCGCCCGCGGCGCGCGAACTCTCGTAATGCTCCTTCTCGTAGCCGTAGGTGCCCGCCATGCCGCAGCAGGGCGCGTCCGCCATCTCGGCGCGATAGCCGGCCAGGCGGAGCAGTTCCAGGCTGTGGGTGGCGTCCGCGACGGCCTTCTGGTGGCAGTGCCCATGGAAGAGCACCGCACGGTTCTTGTCGGAGGTTCCGTCGAAGGAGAGCTCGAGCTCGCCCCTAACACGCAGCATGTCGAGGAACTCATCGATGAGAAGCGCCTGCCCGGCCACGACCCGGGCTTTCTCCCGGAGCTCCGGCCCCTCGACCAACTCGGGATACTCGTCGCGCAGCATCAGCAGGCAGGACGGCTCGCACCCCACAATGTAGAGACCCTTTCGGGCGTTCTCCCACAGCCGCGCAACGTTGGCGCGTGCCTGCGTTGCGGCCTCGGCCACCAATCCCTTCGAGAGCGCCGGGCGCCCGCAGCAGACCATGTCGGCCAGTTCGACCCGGAACCCGGCCTTCTCCAGCACCTCGGTCGCGGCCATTCCCGTCCCCGGATAGTTAAAGTCCATGAAGGTGTCGTGGAACAGCAGTACCGTTCCCCGGTGTCCGTCACCTCGGGGCGAGCGCGCGTGGAACCGCTCCGGGAACGTCGGCCGGACGAAGGCCGGAAGCGACCTCGCTTTGTGGATGCCGAGGACGTGATGGGACACGAGCTTGGCGCCAGGCAGGTTCAGCATCCAGTTGCTCAAGGGAGCGAGGGCGCTTCCAATCTGCGACAGCCGGTGGATGCTGGCGAACAGCTTTGCGCGCAACCTGTGGGCGTGTGCGCGATAATAGCGGTCGAGCCCGGCCGGACTACCGTCCGAGTGCCCGTCGTCCTGCCGGGCTCCGTTCGCACTCGGCTTCAGGTGCAGTGTGCGAAGCTCCCGCTCGAGCCGCGCCGGGCTCAACCCCTTCGGGCACACCGCCTCGCAGGTCAGGCAGTAGGCGCAGTTCCACGTGGTGTCGTGGGCAAGGCTGGCCTCGACCTGCCCGAGCTGCAACAGCCGCATCACCTGCTGCGGCGCCAGAGAAAACGGGCATGCCGCCATGCACTTGCCGCACTGGTTGCACGCGTAGATGTTCTGCGCGATGGGCTCGGTGATGCCTGGCAGCAGGGCGTCTTCCCAGCCCCTGTCGGACACCAGCAGGGTCATGGCCGTTCCTTTCTCTCCTGGTCGGCGAAGCGCCGCGCGTACTCATAGCCTGCCTCGAAGGCGCGCAGGTTGAGTTGCTCGGTGCCCTTCGGCACCGACTCGACGATCGTCTTCTTCAAGGCGTCGGCGGAGACGATACCCGTCGTGCCACACAGGAACCCAAGCGTCACGATGTTGAGCACGATCCGCCGTCCCAACTGTTCTGCCAGCTTGGTGGCGGGCACGCGCGCGACGCGCCTGCCGCGCTCCGCCTCGGCATCGACCTGGACCAAGTCTTCCTCCGCGATCAGGAGGCAGTCAGCGGGGCGTCCCAGCCCGATTTGGCGGTACGCCTCCTGGGAGAGGACCACCGCGATGTCCGGCGCCACTACGCGGGGATAGGCGATCTCGCCGTCGGCGATGATGACTTCCGTCTTGCACGCGCCGCCGCGCGACTCCGGGCCGTAGCTCTGGCCCATCACGGCGTTGCGGCCCTCGTGAATGGCCACCGCGCGTCCCAGGATCTGCCCCGCCTTGATCACGCCCTGGCCCCCGAAGCCGCTCAACACGACTTCCATCAGAGGCTTCTTGCCGGGGCCCTCAGTCGGTTCCATGCCCATCCCCCTCGATGCTCCGCAACTGGTCGAGGAACGTCGGCCTCTGCTCCTCCACGAACTTCCCCACCACGATCTTGCCGCCCACCGTCCCGAGGCCGAGCTCCTGGGGCGGCGCGAAGTTCTTCACCTGAGTGTTCTCCTTGTAGTAACGCAGCTCGTCCAGGGCCTCGCCGAGCCGATTGAAGCGGCCGTAGTAGATGGGGCACGGCGAGATCACCTCGATGAAGGCGAAGCCCTTGTGACCGAGCGCCTCGATGATCGACCGCCGCAGCCGTCCGAGATCGAGCACGGTCCACCGGGCTACGTAGGTCGCGCCCGCCGCAGCGACGAGGTAGGGGAGGTTGAACGGTTTCTCCACGGTCCCGCGCGGCGAGGTCGAGGTGCGTGCGCCGGTCTGAGAGGTGGGGCCGCCTTGCCCCCCGGTCATCCCATAGTTGAAGTTGTTCACGCAGATCACCGTGAGATCCACGTTGCGCCGTGCGGTGTGGATGAGGTGGTTGCCACCGATCGCCGACAGGTCGCCGTCGCCGCTGAAGACCACCACTTTCAGATCGGGCTTCGCCAGATGGAGTCCCACGGCGAACGGAAGCGCCCGGCCGTGGGTGGTGTGGAAACTGTCGCAGTTCATGTATCCGGCCACCCGCCCGGTGCAGCCGATCCCGGACACCACGCTGAGCCGGTGGAGGTCGATCTCCGCCTCTTTCAGCGCCTGGACGAAGCCGCCGAGCGTGATACCGATGCCGCATCCCGGACACCAGATGTGCGGCAAACGATCGACCCGCAGCGCCCATTCCGTCGGATGCTCCAACGCCTCCTCGATGAACTCAGGACCGTGATGCTCCCCGGCATCGAAGAGTCCTTCCCACTCGCGGGTCATTTCCATCGGTTTCTTCCCTTCTCTCGAGCCTCAAAAGTCTTTGGGCAACGTCTGGACCTGGGCCCACGTGAAGACCGGACCGTCGCGGCACACCAAGAAGCGGCCGATGTTGCACCGACCGCACAGGCCGAGGCCGCACTTCATCTTGTTCTCCATCGTGGTGACGACCTGGTCCGGCGCGAATCCGTCCTTCTCCAGGGCTTGGAACATGTAGTGGAGCATGATCGGCGGCCCGCAAACGATGACGACCCGGCCGTCGGGCTTGAAACCGAGACGGCCGAAGACGTCGGGGAGCAGGCCGACCTCGCCGTCCCATTCGGCGGTTTCTCCGCCCGGGTCCACGGTGCGGACGACCCGCACTCCGTCGCTCGCCTGCCATTCCTTCATCTCGTCCTTGTACACCAGATCGGCGACGCTGCGCGCCCCGTTCAACACCACGATCTCGCCGTAGTCGGCGCGCTTGTCCAGGACAAACTGGAGCGGTGCGCGCAGAGCCGCCATCCCGATGCCACCGCCCACGAAGACGAGGTCTCGCCCGCGCCACTGCTCGACCGGGAAGCGGTTGCCGTAGGGACCGCGTAACCCGACGACCTGTCCCACCACGAGCGCCGCCATCCCAGTGGTCACCTTGCCGACCGCCCGCAACGTGCACTCGACATATTCCGAGCGGGTGGGCGAGTTCGCCAGCGTGAAGACGCACTCGCCTGTCCCGAAGACCGAGTATTCGGCGAACTGCCCAGGCTCCCAGTGCAACCGCTCCGCGGCCTGCTCCAGCAACTCGAGCCGCAGCGTGCGGACGTCGGGCGTTTCATCGTGCGCCGAGACCACCCGGGCCAGGCGGGGCAGGAACGGAGTCCGTCCGTGGTCAACGCTGAGCATCGCCCACCTCCTGGGCCGCCGCGACCGCCGTCCGCACCGACTCCTGGATGCTCATCCCCACGGGGCAGAGCTTGACGCAGCGCCCGCATCCCACGCACATGAACTCTCCCCCGTGGAGCTGCGGGTAGTAGGCGAACTTATGGAGTACGCGCTGGCGATACCGCGACGCCTGCGTGGGGCGTGGGTTGTGTCCCGTGGCATGGCGCGTGAACAGCGCAAACGTGCAGCTGTCCCAGGAACGGCACCGCTCGCCGCACCGGGCGTCGCCCCTGTCGTTGACGTCGAAGCAGGAGCAGGACGGGCAGACGTAGGTGCAGATGCCGCATCCCAGGCACCGTCGTCCGAGCGTTTCCCACACGGGCAGCCCGAAGCTCCCCTCCAACACGGCGGCCCATCCGCGCGCCACCGTGCTCTCGCGGATGCTCTCCTCCACCCGTTGCAGGGCCTCCCGGGCCCGTTCCCACGCTTCCTCGGTCGCTCGCTCCGCCCACTCGCCGAGCGGCGCAGTCAGGCGTTCCCCTTTGACCGTGAGGGGGCGCAGGAGCCAGCCCTGTTCCGCCGCCACGAGCTGAAGGTCGCTCCCTTCCTCGCCCCGCGGTGATCCGCCGACGGCGGTGCAGAAGCACTCGGGTTCAGCCTCTGGGCAGGCCAGGGTTACAACGGTCGTCCGTTCGCGGCGCGCGGCGTAGAGCGGATCGACTTCTCCGCCGGTGAAGACGGCGTCCAGGCGCGTCAGGCCGGCGCTATCGCAGGGCCTCACGGCGAAGAGCACCTGTTCCTGAATTTCAGCGGGACCTTCGTCCAGCCGCACTGTGTCGCTCTCGACCGCGTAGGAGAAGAGCGGTTCGGTCCTGGGGAACAGAAACTCTTTCGGAGACCACCGGGTCTTGCCCGAGACGAGACAGACCTGGGCGGGGGAGTCGACCGCCTGGAACAAGCGCAGCCCATCGTTCTCGACCGGCGCGATGACCCGCTTGCCTGCGCGGAGCAGCTCCTCCAGCCACCGCGCCACCCCTTCGTCGTTGAGGCGCCATCCCAGCGGGTCGCGTAGCGAGTCCATCTCCTTCCTCCTCACCTGACAAACTCGCCGGCGTCATCGGGCCGGAACGTGACGAGTGGGGGAGCTGCGCCCGGATCGTCACCGCTGTGGTATCCGAACCGCTTCTCGATCTCCATCGCCAGTCGATGGTTGATGAGGTCCAGCCGGACGCCCGCGGGGCAGACGCGGGTGCATTCCTCGCAACTGCCGCACCGGCCCGCCAGGTGAAGCGCCCGGATGACGTTCCATGTCATGTTGCCCTTGGCGTCGATGGTTACCGGAATCCATTGCGGGCGGTTCTTCTCGGCGATGCAGACCGAACAGTAGCAAAGCGGGCAGACCGCGCGGCAGCCGTAGCAACGCAGACAATGTGCGAACTGCCGCTGCCAGTACGCCCAGCGGTCGGCGGCGGGAAGCGCTTCCAGGAAGCCGATGAGTGCTTCGCGCGGATCCGCCGCGACCGCGCGCCGCGCGCCCGAGTTCTGGGCGCCCGGTTGCGCTCCCTCGGGAGTGACGGTCCAGTCGCACACGGAGGCGGCTTCCCCGTCGCACGAATAACACTTGAGCGCGAGCTTGCCGTCGACCACCACGCCGGGACACGACACGCCGATCAAGACCACGCTCTCCCTTTTGACCTGATTCTCCTGGAGCAGGCCGACGACGGACCGGGCGTCGCATTGCTTGGCCACGATCGCCGTCTTCCCACCCTGGCGCTGGGCGGCAGGCAGGTAGACCGCGAGATTGTTGACGCAGTGCTCGTTCCATCCCAGCGTCCGAGCGTCGTCGGCACACGTGGCGAACGCCGGCACCATCTGCGGGGGCAACGAACCCGCCGCATATCCGATGACCGTCGTGACCAGCCCCTCGTCAAGCAGCTTGGCGGCCAGGCGCTGCAGATGTTCCGCGGTCGCCTGCTGGTCCTCCGGCCGCGGCGTGCCACGAGGTGGTGCGGGCGGCTCGGGGAGAGAAACCGGGACGCGGTGCGGCTCGCCGGATGCGCCCCATCCCTGAAACGGGCCAGCTTCGCGCACGGCCGCGGTGACTTCCCCGACCAGATGGGACCATTTCATGCCCTCCGAGGCCGAGACCCACGCGAAGTGCAGTCGGCGCACATCGAGCCCGAGGAATTCCAGGAGCGCGCGAAGCGCGGCGAAGCGGCGCCGGGCCACCATGTTCCCCTGGACGTAGTGGCAGTCTCCCGGATGACACCCGGAGACGATCACGCCATCGGCGCCCTGCTCGAAGGCCTTGACGACGAGCAGGGGATCGATCCTCCCGGTGCAGGGCACGCGCAGCGGCCGCACCGTGGCGGGATAGACCCGCCGCGTCGTGCCGGCCATGTCGGCCCCCGCGTACGTACACCAGTTGCAGATGAACGCGGCAATCACCGGTTGCCACTTCTGTGCGGCGGCCGCCGGCTGGCTGGGCGCGACCGCTTCCGCCCCCTGGAACGCGTTCGTTGTCTCGTTGATTGTCTTCGTGGCCACATTACACCGCCGTACTGGCGACGTCCGGAACCAGGGCTTGAAGCTGCGCGAAGACCTGCTCGTTGGCGTACCCCGACAGCTCGATTGCCTGCGGCCGGCAAGCCACCACGCACGCGCCGCAGCCTTCGCACATCGCCGGGTTGACCCGCGCGATCACTTTCACCGGCCTGCCCTGGCGGTCGCTGATCTCCTTGCGTTCGATCGCCAGATACGGGCACACCCGCTGGCAGTCAAAGCAGGCATTGCACATCGTCTCGTTGACTTGTGCCACGGTCGGCTCTCGCTGCAAGACGGGGCGGGAGAGCAACTCGAGGGCCTTGCTCGCGGCGGCCGAGGCCTGGGCCACGGTATCGGGAATGTCCTTGGGAGCCTGTGCGGCCCCGACCACGAAGATGCCCGCAGTGAGCGTCTCGACCGGGCGAAGCTTGGGATGGGCTTCCTGGAGGAAGCCGTAGGAGTCGGCAGCGATCCGCAGCTTTCGCGCCAGGTCCCCGTGTTGCGAGGGCACCATGGCGCTGGCGAGGACCACGAGGTCCGCCTCGATCTGCACCGCCTGGCCCGAGAGCGTGTCGGCGCCGAACACTACGAGCCTGCCGTCGCGCGGCTGCACTTGGCTCACGCGACCGCGGATGTACACGACGCGCTCCTCTTCCATGACCCGGTTGATGAACTCCTCGTACCCTTTCCCAGCGGCCCGGATGTCCATGTAGAAGACGTAGGCCCGGCCGTCGTGGACCTTGTGCTTGTAGAGGAGCGCGTGCTTGGCGGTGTACATGCAGCAGACGCGGGAGCAGTAGGGAACGCCGAAGCGGGGATCGCGAGACCCCACGCACTGAATCAGCACCACGCGATGCACCGGCTGGCCGTCGGAGGGGCGGCGGACCTCCCCGCCCGTCGGACCCGAGGCCGACAGCAGGCGCTCGAACTCCAAGCCATCGACGATGTCCGGGTGCTGTCCGTAGCCATACTCCCGGGCCTGCTCGGCCGGCCACATCTCGTAACCGGTTGCCCCGACGATCGCGCCCACCTCGCGCTCCACGATCTCCGGCTGCTGATCGTAGTCGATCGCCTTGGGCAGACACGCATCCGCGCAGCGCTCGCACGCTAGCACCCGATAGCCGCTCGCATTCTGGTGTTTGGCGTTGAGGCACCGCTCGGCATCGAGCGTGTAGACGCTGGGGACCGCCTGAGGGAAGGGGATGTAGATGGCCTTGCGCCAGGCGAGCCCGCGGTCGAACTCATTCGGGACCTGGACCGGGCACGCCTTGGCGCAGTCGTCGCAGGCGGTGCACGCGTCGGCCCGGACGTAGCGCGGCTTGCACTTGACGCGGACCTTGAAGTTGCCCACGTAGCCGCTGACTTCCTCCACTTCCGCGTACGTGAGCAGCTCCACGTTGGGATGGCGTGACACTTCCACCATCAGGGGCGTCAGGATGCACTGGGAGCAGTCGAGGGTGGGGAAGGTTTCCGACAAGCGGGCCATGTTGCCACCGAGCGAGGGCTCGCGCTCGACCAGGACGACCTGGTAACCGGCGTTGGCGATGTCCAACGCGGCGCGCACTCCCGCCACGCCTCCCCCGATCACCATCGCACGCCTGGTGATCGGCACCTCGATCGGGGTGAGCGCGCGCGACTGGTTCACCTTCTCCACCATCGAAGCCACGACGCGGCAGGCCTTGCAGGTCGCCTCGGCGCGATCCGGGTGGACCCAGGAACACTGCTCCCGGATGTTGGCCATCTCGCAACGGAACGGGTTCAGCCCGGCCTGCGCGGCGGCCCGGCGGAAGGTCGGCTCGTGCATTTGCGGCGAACAGGCGGCCACCACCACGCCGGTGAGGCCGTGTTCCTTGATCGCCTCCATGACGATCTTCTGGCCCGGCGCCGAGCACATGTAGGCGTAGTGGGTGCTGAAAGCGACGCCCGGCAGTCGTCGCGCTTCGTCCGCCACCTGCTTGACGTCGACCGTGTGGGCGATGTTCTCACCGCAGTGGCAGATAAAAACTCCCGTCCTCGCCATGCTCCTCTTCTCCCGCCTTCCTAGTGTTCGGTCCCCGACGGGCCCGATTCTCCGCTCGCCGTCGCGACGAGGTCCCTCCGAGCCGGCGCCTTTCCCTCGGCGACGGCGTGGATTGCCTCGAGGATCTCCTCGGGGCTGTGGACCTCACCACCGGCGTTGGGCACCAGGAGGACCCGGCAAGCATCTACGGCACACCGTTCCACCTCCCGGACCATCTGCCCGAGGTTGAGCTCCGGGACGACGAATCCTTTGACCCAGCGGGAGAGCTCTCTGATCCGCTCTTCCGGGAAGGGCCACGCCGTCTTCAGGCGGAACAAGCCCACCCGCTGCCCCTTCTCACGGGCCAGCGCTACGGCTCGGCTGGCGATCCGGGCGGAGATACCGTAGGAAAGCACCACGACCTCCGCACCGTCCACCGCGGTCTCGTCGTAATCGTAGATCTCGAAACGATGCTTCCTGATCTTGTCGACCAGGCGATTGACGAGACGCGCTTGCCCATCCGCCGACATGACGGGGTATCCTCGTTCGTCATGGGTCAGGCTCTCCATGAACAGGTGGTACCCGTCGCCGGCCAGGGGCATCGGGGGCACGAGGTCTCCGTCCAACAGGCGCGCGTCGAATTCCCCGGGAGGCTTGGCCGGCCGCTTACGTTCCCATCTCTCAATGCGGTCCGCGGGCGGAATGACCACTTTCTCGGTGAGGTGACCGATCTCGGCGTCGCTCGCCAGGATCACGGGGAGGCGGTAGCGCTCGGACAAGTTGATGGCCCGTATGGTAAGGTCGAAGCACTCCTGGCCGTTCCACGGGGTGAGCGCGATAATCTCGTAGTGACCGTGGGATCCCCAGCGAGCCTGCATCATATCTCCCTGGGCCACAAGGGTGGGCAGCCCGGTAGACGGAGCTCCGCGCTGCACGTTGCAGACGAGGGTCGGTGTTTCGGTGATGATCCCCAGCCCGAGGTTCTCCATCATGAGCGAGAAGCCCGGCCCTGAGGTGGCGGTCATGCTCTTGGCGCCGCCCCACGAGGCCCCGAGGATCGCCGCCATCGAGGCCAGCTCGTCCTCCATCTGGACGTAGAGACCGCCCACTTCCGGCATGCGCTCCGCCAGCCGCTCGGCAACTTCCGTGGACGGCGTGATCGGATAGCCGGCGAAGAATCGACACCCCGCCGCCAACGCGCCCTCCGCGACCGCGAAGTCGCCGAGCAGGAAATGTTGTCCGGTGAGAACCGCTGCGTTCTCTTTCACGCGTGACCCCCTGAAGTGGCACTTGCCGGTGCTGGATGCGAGGAAGACGAACCTACGCCGTCCGCGGATGACCCTGCGCCGTCCGACGCCGTCCCCGACGGTGCGGAGCCGGAGGTGTCCGTGGTCGCGACGGCGGAAGCGGGGATCGAGAAGATGGCGTATTCAGGACAGACGGTGACGCACAGACGGCAGTTGACGCATTCGTCCTTGGCGATCACGGGATAGTGGTAGCCCTTCGGGTTCAAGTCTTCGGAGCGGGCGAGCACGTCCTTCGGGCAGAACTCGATGCACAACTCGCATCCCTTGCAGCGGTTCTTGTTGATGAACACCCGTCCGCGAATTTCCGCACGGCGATCCCCTATGGGCTGTCGTGCGAACCGCATTGCCATCGAGTCCGCGCTCCTTTCCCGCCTTCGGCCAAACCGTCCGTCCCGCCGGTGTCAACTCCAGCTCGCAATTGGTCGTCACGCGGCTGCCTCTTACGCTACAGTCTACCTGCGCGCGCTGAACGGCTACCATCAGGTCTACACCCGATCCCTGATCAACGAGGATTCGGTGCTCCCTTCCGGCGCATCGACATGGATCCCACGCGATCCACTCGCGTGCGCCGCAGATCGGCGCGGGAGCGGCGTTTGCGAGCGCCCGTCGTGTCGCGGATCCTCCGGAACACGGTCTCCGTTGGCCGCGCGCTCCCGACGTGAGAGTCCATTGGAAGGCCGAGTTTGAACGCGGTGGATTTACAGTACCATGTACAGTATATCCCCGCAGGAAGGCTGGGGGCCGTGCGATCGAGACGCGCGTGAAGGTCGGGTGACCCTTCCCCAGGCTCGAGCAGCCCCCTGGGAGTGTCGCGCGCGGGCGTCGTGCCCGGCCCGCGGGGCGTGAGCGAGATCCGCAATTGATGCGAACGTGGATGGCCATGACACGAGTCGCCCCCTTGGCCCGGCTCCGACCCGCGTTGGGGGGTACTATACCACGGCAGGCCGGCTCACCAGCCGGAGCCGCCTCGAGGCTGGTGCCGCGGTGCGGAGCCGAGAGCAAACATATGTCCGCGTGCGCTGCCGTGCATCTTGTACGGCGCCGGACCACGTACGGCCCGCGTCCGACGGACTCCGCGGGCGGCGCCGAGCGGGGGGCTGTGGGGGCGGCGGCCGGACGGCGCCAGCCGTCTGCTTCGGCGGGCGTCGGTGGACATGTCCCAAAGATCCATGGAATCGGGAATGCGGACGACGCTTGCGGGAACACATAACGACCTGTCAGCGTTGACCAGGGTAAGGAGACGCCGCTTCGATCCTGTCTCCGAGTGACGGCGCGGATCTGCGGCACTAGGCTGACATCCCCCCGAGCCTATGTTGCACGGTCCGCGTCGTCGTCCAGGCAAAGAAAACGGGTGGTAGAGCGGCGTGGACGCGACTGTGTCGCGCGCGCCTTGCCCCTTCTCTCCGAACGTCTCTCGTGCCGGTCTACCGCTCCTCGCGAGCGGGCATACAATTCAGCAGGACGAGGCGTGCCCGCGGGTGGCCCGCAGGAGGGCCTGCGTGCCTGGAGCGTTTCATCGAGGACGGCCCGAGCCCGGGAAATCCTGCGGCGGTGACGGCCCTCGACCGTCCCTTGGAGACCGATGGCGGCACAGCGACGAGCAACGGAAAACAGGACGGAGCGCCGCGAGACGGAGAGGAAGACGGCCGTGGCCCGGGCGGTGAACCTGCGCGCCACGAACGGGCAACGCGCGCCCGGCACCGCCGCGCGGCCGGACGCAGACTCAGCCGAGCGTTCCGTGAAATCGCCCCGTGACGGACGCTTCCGCACTTTCTTCGAGAAGAGCCCCCTCCCGATGTGGGTGTATGATCCGGAAACCCTTCGCGCGGTGGAAGTCAATGCGAGCGCGATCGCGTACTACGGCTATTCGCGCGACGAGTTTCTGGCGGCGTTCCCCGCCGGGATTGTCCTCGAGGAAGATTGGCCCCGTCTTCGCAGCGATGCCGTGCGTGTCGAGGGGCAGCGCCTCGGAGCGTGGCGGCACAAACGGCGCGGCGGCGAGACTGTCGACGTCACGATCGTCTCGCAGGTTCTGGAGGTGTCCGGCCGCGCCGCGGTCCTGATGGTCGCACAGGACGCGACGGAGACGACCTTCGAGGACGTGCCCGTCGGGCTGTACCGCTCCCGCCCGGACGGACGGGTGCTCGACGTGAGTCCCCGGTTTGTTCGCATGCTCGGCTATCCCACCCGGGCTGCCGTGATGGGGGTCAACGCGATCGACGTGTACGCCGATCCCGAAGATCGCACGCGCTGGCGCGCTCGCCTCGAGCGCGAAGGGGTCGTCACGGACTTCGAGTGCCAGCTCCGGCGGTACGATGGAACACGGTTCTGGGCGCGGTCGAACGCCCGTGTCGTCCGCGATGCCGCGGGCCGCCCTCTGTATTACGAAGGCGCCATCATGGACGTAACGGAGGGCCGGCAGGCGTTCGCGCTGCTCCAAGCGCTCAACGATATCGTCGCGGCTGCGGCCGGCGCGGCGGATCTGCGGACGTTCCTCACCGCGCTTCTGGACCGCACGCTCACCGCTCTCGGGGGCGAGTACGGCGGGGTTTGGTACGGAACGGACGTTCACGTAGGGCGTAACCACCCGCCCGGATTCGACGCGGAGATAACGGCGGCGATTGCCGCACCGGGGGTGCAGCTCACCGGAGTGGAGGCCGTTGAGGACTGGGCCACGGCCCGGGATTCCGCAGCGGAACCGGTCGCGTCGGTGATGCGGCGCCATGGTCTGCGCGCGTCGCTCGTCGCGCCGCTGCTCGCGGACGGCCGGCCGGTCGGCGGTATCTCGATTGAGACGTCGCATGCGCGCCACTGGCTGCCCGAAGAGATCCGGCTCGTCGAAGCGATCGGCGGCCAGATCGGCGCCGTGGCGGAACGGCTGCGCCTCTTGGACGAAGTGCGGGTCCACGCGCAAGAGGTCGAAGCGCTGCACCGCCTGGGGACCGCGCTGCGCCTCGTCAGTACGCTCGACGAGGCGCACGCTGTGATCACCGAGCACACGAAAGCGCTACTGCGCGGCGATTACGCGGCGCTGATGCTTCTCGACCCCGAGGGGACGGTGCTCAGGTGTGCCTGCGTCCGGGGAACCGGGCCTACGCCGCCCGGAGTCACGTACCCCGTGCGCGCCAGCCTCTTCGCGGCGACGGTTGTCGCCGGTCGCCCATTCCTCACGGCCGACCTCAGCGCCGAGCCTGCGGCTCCGGAGGACACGTGCCTCCGCGGAGCCGCGGGACCGTACGCGGCCGTCCCGATGCTCGAAGGAGAGAAGGTGATCGGCACGCTGGTGGTGGCGCGCCGCCGGGACGGCGCGGCGGGTGCCTTCACCTCGCAGGACATCCACGCGCTGACCGCGGTTGCCGAACTCGCCAGCAACGCCATTCATCGCACCCAGCTCGTCCAGCAGCTGGCTCAGGAGCTCGAAAACCTTCGCGCGTTGTACGCGAGCGCCCAGCGAATGGTCGAGACGCTGGACCTGGAGCGCCTGGCCAGGGACGCGGCCGGGACGTGCGTCGAGACCTTTGGCGTGTCGCTGGCCTGGCTCTCGACGTTCGAAGCGAACGGCCGTCCGCGGCTGCTGGCCCAGGCGCCGGCGGCCGCCGCGCTGCCCGGGCTGATCATATCCCAATGGACCGATGCGACCACCGAGAGCGCACCCGTTCGGACCGTCACCGGCGGCGAGGCCGTGATCATGGATCTCGACAACCAACTCTCGCCGCTGCCGTGGCGCACGGTGGCGCTCCGGCACGGTCTTCACTCGGCCGCGATGCTGCCCCTGATCAGCCGCACCGAAACGTTTGGCGCGCTCATGCTGTACAGCGACAAGACGGAGTTCTTCACGCCAGATCGTGTCGCGTTCTTCCGCGCCTACGCACATCAGCTCGCGGCCGCTCTGGAGAACGCCCGTTTATACGACGACGCGGCGCGGAAGTTTGCGCAGCTCCAAGCCCTCCGCGAGATCGACACCGCGATCACAGCCAGCCTGGATCTGCGCGTCACGCTCGGCGTGTTCCTCGACAAAGTGACCTCGTTGCTGCGCGTGGACGCCGCGGCCGTGTTCATCTGCGACAGCCAGGGCCGCGTCACGAGCTACGGCGCCGGCACAGGGTTCCGCACGAAGGCGCTGGAGCGCGCGCACGCGCGCCCCAGCGAGGGCTACGCGGGGCGCGTCGCAGCAGAGCGCCGGCGCGTCACCGTGGATCTGACGATGGAGCCGGGCGAATTCGCCGCGCTCGCCGACTTCGCGGCGGAAGGATTCCGGGCGTACCATGCCGTGGCGCTGGTGGCCAAGGGGCAGGTGGTCGGCGTGCTCGAGCTGTTCCACCGCCAGGCACTCGCGCCCGACCAGGGATGGTTCGATTTCCTCGACGCGCTCGCGGGCCAAGCGGCGATCGCGATCGACAACGCGGCGCTGTTCGACCGTCTCCAGCGAGCCAACGCCGAGCTCACCCTGGCCTACGACCGGACCATCGAGGGGTGGTCCCGTGCCCTGGACCTACGGGACGAAGAGACCGAGGGGCATACGCGACGCGTGACCGAGCTGGCGTTGCGGTTGGCCCAGGAGATGGGCGTGCCAGAGTCCGACCTCATGCATATACGCCGGGGGGCGCTCCTGCACGACATCGGTAAGATGGGCGTGCCCGATCGGATCCTCCGGAAGCCCGGGCCGCTCACCGACGAAGAATGGGCGATCATGCGCCGCCACCCCACCTACGCGTACGAGTTTCTCTCTTCGATCGCGTATCTACGCCGCGCGCTGGAGATTCCGTACTGCCACCACGAACGATGGGACGGCACCGGGTATCCTCGCGGCCTGAGGGGTGAGCAGATTCCGCTGGAGGCGCGCATCTTTGCCGTGGCGGATGCCTGGGACGCGTTGACCTCGAACCGTCCGTACCGCTCGGCGTGGACGGCGGACGACGCTCGCAGGTACATCCAGGCACAAGCGGGACACCATTTCGACCCGCAGATCGTCGCGGTCTTTCTGCGCTTGGTGCAGGGTACGCCAAGCGCAAGCCTCGCCGCGTCCGGACTCGGCAAAGGCGAAGCGGAGTGACCAGCCGCCAGCGGCCCGGCCAGGCGTCGCAGGCCCGCGCGGCGCGGGCCTGCGGGATGCGCCTCGCAATCTTGAAACGGTACTAGCTGTCGGTTCCGACGATCTCCACGATCTTGCGCCGCCCGCCGTGGCCGTGGACGATCCGGATGCGGGAACGGGGTACACCGAAATGGTCGGCCAGCGCCAGGACGAGGGCCGCGTTGGCGCGGCCTTCGTGGGGAGGCGCGGTTACCGCGACCATGAGGGTCCCGTCGTCCCTGGGCTCGACGCGGGGGTGGCGGGCTTTCGGGATCACGTGCACGGTGAGACGCACCAGTCCATGCTCCTGCGGGACCGTCCGCACCCGCAAAGGAGTTCGGCACCGGCCGGTGGCCGGCCCTGCTCCCTGCGGGAGACGGCCCGCAGATGCGGCCGACGCGTGCGGTGTGATACGATGCTAGCGTGCTCGGAGACACGCCCGATGGTGGTGTGCATATCCTCATCCGCCCCCGGCCCCGTATCTCATGATCCGGTCGGCGATCCTCGGCGTCGAGCCGACCTGCAACCTGGTACCGTACCGGTATAGCTCCGAGGACCGCGGCGATCTCGTGGACGTCCTGAGCCCTCGGGGAGCGCGCCGCGCGTCCGGAGCGCTCGATTTCTCGTGCCGGCAGTATGCACGGGCGACCGCGCATCTTCATCTTCGCCTCCGGCCGACCGCGAAGGTTCTGGATGCGCGGGGCTGACGCGGACGCGTCGACAGGCCCATCGTTCCTTCGCGCCTGCCGTCGGCAGCCGGTCGCGTGCACGCCCGTGTGGGTGATGCGCCAGATCGGGCGCTACCTGCCGGCGTACCAGGCGGTTCGCGCCCGCATGAGCCTGTTGGATTTGTGCAAGACGCCCGACGCCGCGGCCGAGGTGACGATCCGAGCGGTCGAGATCCTCGGCGTCGACGCCGCGATCATCTTTGCTGACATCCTGCTCGTCATGGAACCTTTGGGGGTGGGGTTGTCCTTTCTCCAGGGCGAGGGGCCGATGATCCACCGCCCGGTCCGCACCGGGGAGGCGGTGCGGCGGTTGCCGGATGTCGATCCGGCGGAGAGCGTACCGTTCGTGTTCGAGGCGGTCCGCCTCGCGCGCGAAGGGCTCGGAGGCCGCGTCCCGCTGATAGGATTTGCGGGCGCGCCGTTCACGCTCGCGTCCTACCTCGTCGAAGGGCGCCCGTCGCGGGCCTTCCTCGAAACGAAGCACCTCATGCACGCGGATCCCGATGCCTGGCACACTCTGATGGAACGGCTCGCCGTGCTCAGCACCCGCTATCTCAACGGACAGATCGCCGCCGGTGCGGACGCTGTGCAGTTGTTCGACAGCTGGGTCGGGTGCCTCTCGCCGGATGACTACCGCCGATTCGTGCTTCCGCATTCACGGAGGGTGATCGCGTCGATCACACCCGGCGTGCCCGTGATCCACTTCGGCACCGGCACCGCTGGGCTGCTGGAGTTGATGCAGGAGGCCGGCGGAGACGTACTCGGCTTGGACTGGCGGGTAGACCTTGGGCAGGCGTGGGGCCGCCTCGGCGACGGGGTGGCGGTTCAAGGAAACCTCGATCCGGCGCTGCTGCTTGCGTCGCCCGCGGAGATCCGGCGCGGGGTGCGCGCCGTGCTGGACGGAGCCGCCGGGCGTCCCGGACACATCTTCAACCTCGGACACGGCGTGCTGCCTCACACACCCTGGGACCACGTGGTCGCGATGGTCGACGCGGTGCATGAGCTGAGCACGGGAACGGGCGCATCCGGTCGCTTTGGAAGCCGCGCATGACTTCGCGACACGAGGCGGTGCTGCTGATCGCGTATGGAGGCCCGAACGGCCCCGCGGACGTCCGGCCGTACCTGTCCAACGTGCTCCGGGGGCGGTGCGTGCCCACGTCCCGCATCGACGAGGTGGCGCATCATTACGAGCTTTTTGGTGGTCGCTCGCCGCTGACCGAATTGACGCGGCGGCAGGCGGCCACGCTCGAGGGCGTGTTGCGCCGGCGCGGACATGCGCTGGCCGTGTACGTGGGCATGCGGAATTGGACGCCGTACCTGCACGAGACGCTCGCCGAGATGCGCGCGCGTGGCGTGCGACGGGCCGTCGGCGTGATCATGGCGCCCCAGCAAAGTTACTCGAGCTGGGATGAGTACCAGGAGAATGTCGCCGAGGCGCGGGCCCACGTCGGGGCGGACGCGCCGGAGGTCGATTATGTCGCGCCCTGGTTCGACGCGCCCGGCTTCGTGGAGGCACAGGCGGAGCGCGTGGCCGGCGCCCTTGCCGAGGTCCCGCCGGCTCGGCGCGCCGCGACGCCCATCGTGTTTACGGCCCACAGCATCCCGGTCCGCATGGCGGAGGCATCACCGTATGTTGCGCAGGTGAGCGCATCCTCCCGGCTCGTCGCCGAGCGCCTGGGACACGCGCGCTGGTCCGTCGCCTACCAGAGCCGCAGCGGCGATCCGTGCGACCCATGGCTCGAGCCGGACGTGGGCCAGGTCATCCGTGGGCTGGCCGCCGCCGGCACCTCGGACGTGGTCGTCGCACCGGTCGGATTTGTGTCGGACCACATCGAGGTGCTGTACGACCTCGATACGGAGGCCCGGGCGGCCGCCTCAGCGGCCGGCATCGGGTTTCGCCGCGCCGGCACCGTGTCGGACCACCCCTCGTTCATCGAGATGCTTGCCGACCGCGTCGAACACACGGCCAGGGCCCGGTGATGACGTCGGGCCACCCGAGCTCCACGGGGCTTGAGCCCGACAGCGAGGAACGAGGTGTGCCTCGCGTGCGGATCGCCGTGATTGGCGGCGGCATTGCTGGGCTGGCTGCGGTACATCGGTTGGCCGAGCTCGCGCCGGGCGTCCGGCCCGGGCTCGAGATCGTGCTCTATGAAGCCGGACCTCGCCTGGGCGGGTGCATCGCGACTGAACATCGAGATGGTTACCTGATCGAGTCCGGTCCGGACTCGTTTCTCACCGAGAAGCCGTGGGCCGCCGCCCTGTGCGAGCGCCTCGGCATCGCCGCCCGGTTGATCGGGACGCGGCCGGATCGTCGGCGCGTCTTCGTGGTGCACGGCGGCCGGCTGCGGACGCTGCCCGACGGGTTTGCGCTGATGGCTCCCGCGCGGATCGGTCCCGTGTTGCGGTCGGACCTGTTCACATGGCGGGGCAAGGTTCGCATGGCGATGGACCTCGTGCTGCCGCGCGGGCGCCTGCGGGACGACGAGAGTCTCACGTCGTTCGTCACCCGGCGGTTCGGTCGCGAGGTGCTCGAGCGCGTGGCCCAGCCGATGGTGGCCGGTATCTACACGGCCGACCCCGATACGCTAAGTCTCGGCGCCACTATGCCGCGATTTCTCGATATGGAACGGCGCCACCGGAGCGTGATCCTGGCCCTGCTTCGGGCCCGGGCCGCTCGGGACAGTGCCCAGGCCCGACCGGGCCGAGGACGCTCGAGTGGGCCTCGGTGGGGGTTGTTCGCCTCGCTGGATGCGGGGATGGGGCTGCTCGTCGAGACGCTGGCCGCGCGCCTTCCCTCAGTGACGGTGCGTCTCGGCACGCGCGTCCGGGCCGTTGCACGCGGCACCGCGCAGGCCGGCGTTCCCGGTTACCGCATCGAGTTGGAGGGTGCCCCTGCGGTCCCGGCCGACGGTGTCGTGGTGGCGGCCCCCGCGCCGCAGGCGGCGGCGCTGATCGGTGGGATCGATCACGCGCTTGCGGATCTGCTCCGTGCCGTCTCGTACGCGTCGTCCGCGGCGGTCACGCTGGCGTATCGCCGGGACCAAATCGCGCACCCGCTCGACGGGTTTGGGTTTGTTGTGCCGCGCGTCGAACGGTTGCCGATCCTGGCATGTACGTTCTCCAGCGTGAAGTTCGTCGGGCGCGCGCCCGAGGGGCATGCCCTCCTCCGTACATTCTGGGGCGGTACCCTGCGATCTGAGGGCCTGGCCCGCGACGACGATGCCCTGGCCGCGGTGGCGGAAGAGATCCTGGCCCGGTTGCTCGGGATCAGCGGCCGGGCGCACCTCGTGCGCGTGCACCGCCATGCCCACGCCATGCCCCAATACATGGTCGGGCACCTCGCTCGGGTCGCGCAGATCGAGGCACGGGCAGCCCGGCATGCCGGTCTCGCCCTCGCAGGCGGCGCCTACCGCGGCGTGGGGATCCCCGATTGCATTCGTTCGGGCGAACAGGCCGCGGAGCGGGCGCTCGCGGAGTGTTGCGAAGCACGCGTGGAGCCGTCCGGGTTGGCGTGACGGGGATATTTCGCCCGGCTAATCGGGCAACATGTTTCGCTTCCAGGATCGGAACGCCTCTCCTCAATTGGGTGAGGAGACCGCACGTGACCGCTACTTCGCGGTCTCCGAGAGGCGCGGGTCGAGCGCGTCGTGCAGGCCGTCGCCGGCGAGGTTGAAGCTCAAGACGACCAGCGCGATGGCGGCGCCGGGGGCAAGCGCCGCCCAGAACGCCGTCAGCAGATACCCGTAGCTGTCCGAGAGCATCGCACCCCACTCCGGTGCCGGCGGCTGCGCGCCGAGGCCCAGGAACCCGAGCCCTGCGGCCGTCAGGATCGCGCCCGCGATGCCGAGCGTGCCCTGGACGACAAGCGGGGACGCCGCGTTGGGGAGGATCGTCCGGAGGAGCACCCGCCATGGGCGCGCGCCGATGGCCTCCGCCGCCGTGACGTACTCGAATTCCTTGATCGCCAGCGTGGACGCGCGGGCGACGCGGGCGTAGATTGGGATGTTGACGATGCTGACCGCAAGGATCGTGTTGTTCAACCCCGGGCCGCGCATCGCGACGATCCCGATCGCCAGGATGATGGGTGGAAACGCGAGCATCACGTCCATCACCCGCATGATCATCGCGTCCGTCGCGCCGCCGACGTACCCGGCGGCGATCCCCAGGAGCGCGCCGATGCTGAGCGCACCGGCGACCGCGACCAGCCCCACCGTCATCGAGATCCGCGCCCCGTACAGAACGCGGCTGTAGACGTCCCGCCCGAGCGCGTCGGTACCAAACCAGTGCTCGGCCGTCGGCGGCTTGAGCCGGGCGACGAGGTTCTCGTCGTCGAAGCCGTAGGGTGCGATCTTCGGCGCGAACACCCCCACGAACGCGAACATCAGGATCAGGAACAGTCCCAGCCGTGCGTTTGCGTTGTGCCAGAACCGGCGTGCGCCGAGCCGCCACGTCGACCGCCCGGCGCCCTGCGCGTGGCCGACCAGCGGCGCTGCGGCGCTAGGCGTAGCGGATTCTGGGGTCGAGGAAGGCATACAGCACATCCACAAACAGATTGACCAGCACGAACAGGAGTGAGAACAGCAGGATGCCCGCGAGGACCACCGGATAGTCGCGGAACAGGATCGAGTCGTACATGAACCGGCCGACGCCCGGCCAGGCGAAGATCGTCTCGGTCAAGATCGCCCCCGTCAAAAGCGAGCCCACCTGCAGCCCGATCACGGTGACGACCGGCAGCAGTGCGTTTCTGAGCCCGTGCCCGATGACGACCGCCCAGGCCGCCAGTCCCTTGGCTCGCGCCGTGCGGATGTAGTCCTGATGAAGGGCGTCCAGCATCGAGGCGCGCGTCATTCGGGCGATGATCGCCATGGAGTACGTCGACAGCGTCACGCTGGGCAGGATGAGATGCCGCAGCGCATCCCAGACGGCGGCCCAATTGCCGGTGAGCACGCCGTCGAGCACGTCGATCCGCGTGATCGGCATGAGCGGCAGCCCCACGGCGATCTGCCCCGCCGTCGGCAGCGCGTGGAAGTACACGCTGAAGAGGTACACGAGCATCAGCCCGAGCCAGAACACGGGAAGGGAGACCCCGGCGAGCGCGAATGCCATTCCGAGGCGGTCCAGGATCGAGTTGGGACGGGCCGCGGAGATGAGGCCGATTGGTATCCCCACGACCAGCGCGACCGTGATCGCGCCGAGTGTGAGCTCAATCGTCGCGGGGAACCGGGGCAGGAACTCCACACTCACCGGCCGGTGGCTGTCGAGCGACTCGCCGAAGTCACCCCGCACCACGTTCCACAGATAGACGGCGTACTGCACGGGCAGCGGCTGGTCGAGGCCGAACTCGTGTCGGACGCGGGCAATCGCCTCGGGCGTGGCGTGCTCGCCCAGGTACGCGACCGCGGGATCCGAGGGGAGCAGGTGGATCATGAGAAATGCCGCAGCCGAGACCCCCAGTAGCGTGGGCAGGAGACCGATGATGCGCCGAACGATGTAACCACCCATTTGTGCTTACGAGGACGGTACGCGGGGAGGCGGTCTGCCTCCCCGCGCGCCGTCGCTTCGCTTGTCTGCCTCAGCTAGTGAACTACGACCGTCTCCATGTACTCGTTGCCGTCCGGCTGGCCGACGAGGCCAGAGATGTTCTTCCGGAGAAGCAGCGGTACCCGCGAGTGGGCGATCAGGATGTCGCGGTAGTCGGCGAGGGCGATCGACTCCGCCTGCGCGTACATCTGTGCGCGCTTGTCCTTGGACGTCTCGACCCTGGCCTTCTGGACCAGGTCGAGCACGGTGGGGTTGTTATAGGAGTAGTACCCGTTGTTCGCATCGTACTTCGCGTAAAAGTACCCGAGCCAGTCGTCTGGGTCGCCGTTGTCCCCGTTCCAGCCGATCATGAAGACCGAGAACTTGTTGGTTTGCCGGTCCTTGAGGTACGTGGACCAGTCCTCCGTCTGTAGGTGCGCCCGGATCCCCACCTTGCCGAGGTCGCTCGCGATCGCGGTGCCGATGTCCTTGCCGTTCGGGAAGTACGCCCGGCTCACCGGGATGTACCAGAAATCGAACGAGAACCCGTTCGGGTAGCCCGCCTCGGCGAGCAACTGCTTGGCCTGGGTGGGATCGTAGGGGACGGGGGTGGCGTTCGTGCGCCCCCACATCACCGGAGGCATGTGCTGGTCCGCGACGACGCCGTAGCCGCCGTAGAGGGCGTCCACGATCGGCTTGCGGTTGACCGCAAGCGCCATGGCCTGGCGGATGCGCTTGTCCTTGAAGAGCGGGTCGTTCATGTTGAACCGCACAAACCCGACGTTGAACGGCGGGCGGTAGGTGACCGCGAGGTTCGGGTCGGCCATCGCCGCCTTGACGTCGTCCGGGTTCGGCAGCTCCATCGCCTGGATCTCTCCGGACTTCAGCGCGAGGAACCGGGCGGCGTTGTCCTTCATTACCCGCATGATCACCCGCTGGGTCTTCGGCAGGCCCTTGCGGAAGTACGTGGGATTCGCGATGAGGGTGACGTGGTCGTCCCGCACCCACTCCACGAACTTGTACGGCCCGGTGCCCACCGGATGCAGGCTGACGCCCTGCCCGCCGTACTGCTTGATCGACGCAGGGCTGGCGAAGTCGAACGCGACGATGGACATGTTGTAGACGAACGGCGCGTCCGGCTTCTTCAGTACGATGGCGAGCGTGTACGGATCGATCACGCGCGCCTCCTGGAAGCTGTCGGCCGCGAAATCGCTCCAGTACTCGTAGTCCAGGCCCTTCACCGCATGGTAGGGATTCTTCTCGTCGGCCCAGCGGTCGAAGTTGAACTTCGCGGCCGCGGCGTTCCACGCCGTGCCGTCGTGGAATGTGACGCCCCGGCGCAGCTTGAACGTCCAGGTCAGGCCGTCCGGCGACACCGACCAGCTCGTGGCGAGGTCCGGCTCGACATCGGTCCCGCCGGGCGTCATCCGCACGAGGGTGTTAAACAGCTGCGTTGTGACCTCGGACGTTTCCCCGTTGGTGCTGACCGGGTTGTCCATCGTGTCCGCGTCCCCGGACTTGCCCCAGATGAACGTTGTGGGCCCTGCGGCCCACCCTGTGACCGAGCCGGGGACTACCACGATACCCGCAATGACCATCGCCGCGATGACGAGCACGGCGACGGGGTTGCGCATACCTGCGACCGGCTTGCCCATGCTTTCTCCCCCTCCTTCTCAGCAGCCCGGCAACGCACCGCTCGAGACACTTAAGACGCCAAGACCTAGAGGTTATTCGGCGGTATGGGCGGCAGTCCTTTGCGCATGTACACGAACGTTACTTGCGGGCGGTGGACCGCGGTCCTGGAGGTGACGGGCATGGTATAATTTGACCGATCGCGGGCCGGGAACTCCCGGCCGCGCCAAGATGGTGATGATAGGGACGAGTACGCCGGGCGGCGGCCGGAAGAGAGGCGGGGCCCGGGCTGAGAGTCCTGCTCGGCCGGCGGCGGAACACCTCCCTGGAACCGCGGGCGAAGCGTAGTCGCGAAGCCCGCCGGGTGCGCCCGTGAGCGCGCATGAAGAGTGCCTCGGGTGATGGTGCGGCGTCGTGCGATCGGGCAACGCCAGCAGGTCGCCCCGAGAGAAGCATGGGTGGAACCGCGGATCGCCTCCGTCCCAACCGACGGGGGCGGTTATTTATTCATGGGCGACCGTCCGGACGGCTGATGCCGGACGGCGGCATCGGCAGAGAAGCGGCGACGGGCGATCCTCGTCGCCCCCGGGGATCGCTGACACGACGTTCGAGATCCGCATGAGGAGGGGTCAGGGATGGAGCGACGAGTGACGGTGCGATTCGGGGATGGGAGCACGGGCGTGTATCCGTACGGTACGTCGCTCGCCGCCGTCGCGCGCGATCGGGGCGCCCACGAGGCGCTTGCGGCCAGGGTCGACGGGATCGAGCGCGACCTCGCGACCCCGCTCGAGCAGGACGCTGCCGTCGAATGGCTCACGTTCGCCGAGCCCGCCGGCAAGACCGTCTTCTGGCACAGCACGGCCCATCTGCTTGCTCAGGCCGTGAGGGAATTGTTCCCGCAGGCGAAGCTGGCCATCGGTCCCGCCATCGAGGACGGATTCTACTACGATTTTGATATCGGACGGCCGTTCAGCCCGGACGACCTCACGCGCATCGAGGCGCGGATGGGCGAGCTTGCCGCTCGTGACGAGCGGATCGAACGCATATCCATGCCGCGGATCGAGGCGCTGCGGCTGTTCGCCTCCACCGGCGAGCGGTACAAGATAGAGCTGCTCGAGGGAATCCCGGACGATCCGGTGAGCTTCTACCGGCAGGACGGGTTCCAGGATATGTGCCGCGGCCCGCATCTGCGGTCCACGGGCCCGATCAGGGCGATCAAGCTCCTCAGCACCTCCGGCGCCTACTGGCGCGGGGACGAACGCCGGGAGATGCTCCAGCGGATCTACGGGGTGTCGTTTCCGACGCGGGCCGAGCTCGACGCGCATCTCGAGCGGATCGAGGAGGCGAAGCGCCGCGACCACCGCAAGCTCGGGCGCGATCTCGGGTTGTTCGCCTCGGTCGAAGAGGTGGGGCAGGGCCTGCCTCTGTGGTTGCCGCGCGGTGCCGCGGTGCGGCGGCTGCTCGATCGGTACATCACGGATCTGGAGATCAGTGTCGGGTACCAGCACGTCCACACTCCCGATCTTGCGAGCGTCGAGCTCTACAAGATGAGCGGGCACTGGGACCACTATCGCGACAACATGTACCCGCCGATGCGAGTGGACGATGAGGAGCTGGTGCTGCGGCCGATGAACTGCCCGCATCACATCATGGTCTACAAACACGGTCGGCACAGCTATCGCGAGCTGCCGGTACGGATCGCCGAATTGGGGACCATGTATCGCTACGAGCGCTCGGGCGTGCTGTCCGGGCTGTCCCGGGTACGCGCGATGACCTTGAACGACGCACACATCTTTTGCCGGCCGGACCAGTTGACCGACGAGTTCGTCGGGGTCGTTCGCCTGATCCAGCAAACGTACCACGATCTCGGCCTCCGCGGTTTTTGGTACCGGCTCTCGCTCCGTGACCCGCGGGATCGGACAAAGTTCGTGCAAAACGATGCGATGTGGGTCCTCGCAGAGGACCAGTTGCGCGAGGCGATGCGGCGGCTCGAGCTGGATTATCAGGAGGCGCTGGGTGAAGCGTCGTTCTACGGGCCGAAGCTCGACGTGCAGGTTCCCAACGTGCTCGGCAAGGACGAGACGATCTCCACCGTGCAGATCGACTTCTACCTGCCCGAACGCTTCAGCCTGGAGTACATCGGGGAGGACAGTCAACCGCACCGGCCGGTAATGATTCACCGCGGGGTCATCAGCACGCTCGAGCGGATGATGGCATTTCTGATCGAGCAGTATGCTGGCGCGTTTCCGCTATGGCTGGCGCCCGAGCAGGTGCGGGTGCTCCCGATCGCCGACCGCCATTTTGCCTACGCCGAGAAGGTGCGGGAAGCGCTCGCCGCGCGCGGGGTGCGCGTCGAGGTGGACGCCAGCAGCGAGCGCACCGGCCACAAGATCCGGGAGGCACAGCTGATGAAAGTCCCGTACATGTTGATCGTCGGCGACCGTGAAGAGCGGGACACGACCGTAGCGGTCCGCAGCCGGGCCCGCGGCGACGAGGGAAGCCACGGGCTCGCCGCGTTCGTTTCGCGCGTGGCCGACGAGATCGCGTCGCGCATCCACGACGACGCGTCCGCGAAGTCGTAGGGTGGACGCGGAAGGCGAGGCCCAGATCGCTCCCAGGCGCCCGCACCGAACCTCAGGCGCGCGCAATCGCGGTGCCGCGGGCCCCGCCACTTCCGCGGGGGCGCGCAGCAGCGGTGGGCGCACGCCGCATTGCTATCTCCTGCTTGGGGACGAAGACGTGCGCGCCGAGGAGGCCCTCCGAACGCTGCTCGACGAGCTCGTGCCGGCCGACCAGCGCGCCCTCAACGTCGATGTGGTCGACGCCGGCGAGGTCACCATCCAGGACATCGTCACCCGCTGCGAGACACTGCCCTTCTTCGGCCCGCGCCGGGTCGTCGTTGTACGGCGGGCGGGCGAGTTGCGTGCGCCCGACCAGGACGCGCTGGCGTCGTACCTGGAGCCCGCGCCACCCCCATCGTCGTTGGTGCTCGTTGCAGATTCTCTCGACCGGCGTCGCCGATTGTACGGCGTCGCGCAGCGGACCGGGCGGGTGATTCCGTGCGGCCGGCTCGATCCCGCGGCACTGCCTGCGTGGGTCCGCGCGCGGGCTCAGAGCGAGGGGAAGACCATCACCTCGGAGGCCGCACGATCACTGGTCCTGTTAGTCGGCGGCGGCCTCCGCGAGCTCGGCCTTGAGACTGCGAAGTTAGTAGCGTACGTCGGTGCTCGTGGGGAGATCACGGTCGAAGATGTGCGGGCGGTCGCGAGCCATGTGGCGGAGGCGACGGTGTTTGAGCTCATGGACGCCGTCGGACGCCGCCGGACGGACCACGCGCTCGAATTGTTGCAGACCGTGATCACCATGGGAGAGCCGCCGGTGCGCGTGCTGTACATGCTAGAGGATCAGTTGCGGATGCTGCTCCGAACGGAGGCGCTTGTCCGGCGGCGCGCGCCTGCCGCCGAGCGGCGGGAGGTTCTGGGCAACCGGGCGTGGCTGTACGATCGTTACCGGGAGCAGGTCGCGGCGTTTGGGCGGCTGGATGGACGGAAGATGCTCGGTCTCCTGCTCGAGACGGACGGCATGATCAAGACCGGCGCGGTCACGCCCCGCCTGGCGCTTGAGACGCTCATTGTGAGGTTGTGTTCACCCGGAGTATTCGAGTCCGACACGCCGCGCGGTTGAACCGCGCCGATACGAAGTTTCGCGGCGGAGCCTAGGCCGGCACGCCCGCGCGGGAGATCCTCTTCACCAAGCGTGACTTCCTGCGTGCCGCGGCATTCCGGTGGATGACGCCTTTGCGCGCGGCCGAGTCGAGCGCGCGGAGTGCGGCGCGAAGCCCGTCGGGGCTCGCGGCTCCCGCTTCGCGGGCGTTCTTAACCAGCGTCTTGAGCTCGGAGCGGACAGCCTGATTGCGCGCCGTGCGCTTGACGGCCTGACGCTTCCGCTTCAGGCCCGACTTTGTCCTCTTTGCCACCCCTACACCTCCGCGCGTCCCGCCGGCCGTGCGGGCGGACCGGCAACGAGCCTCATTGTAGCACACGCCGGTCTCGTCGTTCAACCGAACGTTGTGTGGGCGGCTCGGGACGACCGGAGGCACGTACATCCCGGCCGGTGGCGCCCAGTCGGAGCATCGTTCCTCGCCGTTTTGTCCGCATGGGCAGGGAGCACAGCGTCGGCCGGGGTGGAGAGAGCCTGTGCTATAATGTGCGCGACATGTCAAGCGGAGAAGCCGGCCTCACGGCCGCCCGCCCCGCGGCCTCGGGCGGCGGGCTGGCTCGGGCGGCGAGCCTGATCGCCGTCGGCACAATCGCCAGCCGGATTCTGGGGCTCGTGCGCGACGTGGTCATCGCGGCGATGTTCGGTGCGACCTCCGTGAAGTCTGCGTTCGTCATCGCGTACTCGCTCCCGTTCTTCGTCCAACGTCTGTTTCTCGGCGGCACCCTCAGTATCGTCTTCATCCCCACGATCACCCGGGTATTGATGCGCGGAGACGCCGAGGAGACGGAGCGAGTCGTGACGACGACGCTGAACCTCGTCATCCTCATCGGGTTGATCATGGTCTTCGTCGGGATCCTGGCCGCTCCAGTGCTCGTGCCCATCGCGGCACCGGGATACCTGACGATCAACCCGGCGGTGCTCACACAGGCGGTAGTGCTCACCCGCGTGATGTTCGTGTCCATGGTGTTCCTGGCGCTGTCCGCATTTGCGACCGGCTATCTCAATGCTCACCGGCAGTTCGGCGTGCCCGCGCTCGCCCCGACGGTGTTCAACGTCGTCATCATCGCCGGCGTCATCGTGCTCGCGCCGAGGATCGGCGTGCTCGGGATCGCGGTCAGCTTCCTCGCCGGATGGGTGGCGCAGTTCGTGGTTCAGCTCCCTGCGTCGCGGGCCGCAGGTCTCCGGTGGAGTCCACGGATCGATCTCGCGCATCCCGTGATCCGCGAAATGGGACGGATGGCGCTGCCGGCGATGCTCGGCATGGCCGTGATTGAGATCAACTCCAACGTGAACCGGTTCTTCGCGTCCTTTCTCCACGGCACCCCGGGCGTGGACTACGTCGCCGTGCTGGACTATGCGTTCCAGCTCATTCAGGCACCGGTCGCGATCTTCGCCCTGTCGCTCGCCACCGCATTGTTTCCCACGATGGCGCGTCACGCAGCCGGGAGCGGCCACAGGTTGCTCAGGGAGACGACCTCGCTCGGCCTTCGCGGCGTCCTCTTCACGATGATGCCGGTGATGGCCGCCATCTTCGTGGCGAGCCATTTGATGGTGCGTGTGATCTTCCAGCGCGGCGTGTTTGAGCCGGCCGCGACGCAGGCGGTGGCGGCGGCCCTCGTGGCGTTCGCCGTGGGAACGGTTCCTTATGCGGCCTACTTCATCGTCACTCGAACGTACTACGCGCTGCACGACACGCGGACGCCGGTACGGGTGGGCCTGTTCATGATCGCGCTGAATGCGCTCGGCAACTTCGTGCTGATGCGATGGTTCGGATTTGTGGGGATCTCCCTCTGCACCTCCGTCGTCGCCGCGGTGAACGTCGGCGCGCTGCTGTGGCTGCTTCGGCGGCGGCTCGAGGGGTTCGGTGCCCGTGAGGTCCTGTCCACGGCCGTCCGCACCACGATCGCCTCCGCCGCGCTAGCCGCGGTGATGCTCCTCACGCTGCGGGTGATGGCCCGCGTGACAAGTCCGGAGCATTTGTCGGGCGCCCTCGTTCAACTCGGCGCGGCGCTGCTCGCTGGCGGGGTCGTCTACCTTGCGGTATGCGCCGCCCTCGGCGTCGAGGAGCTCGAGCTGCTCCGCGGCTTCAGCCGCGCGGGGCGCGCCTGACGGCGCGTGGAGCCGTCAAGAGACGGATGTACCCTGGTGGCGGCACCACTCTCGGGGTCCGTGCGTGCGGCGTGCGCCAACTCCCCGTAGATCGGACCGTCCTGCGCGAGACCACGGCGCCGCGCCGTGACGAGGCCGGGGAATCGACGCGAGCGACTGCGCCGACGCCGAATCTGTTTCTACGCGAATCGCTTGTCTTCATACCGACTAGATGTTAAGCTTTTTGCATAGGGTTAGCACTCTTCAGATGGGAGTGCTAATCGAGGAGTTCCGGCGGTGACCCAGCTTGAGGGGCGACGACGCCAGATCTTGAGGGTTGTCATCGACGACTATATCGTGACTGCCGAGCCGGTGGGGAGCGAGGCGGCGCGGCAGCGGCACGGGCTTGAGATCAGCTCGGCCACCGTGCGCAACGAGATGGCGGCACTCGAGGAGTTGGGGTACCTCCATCAGCCGCACCACTCCGCGGGCCGGATACCGACCGACCACGGATACCGCGTCTACGTGGATTCGATGGTCAATGAAGAGCCCGTCTCTCCGATCGAGCGTCTGAGGATCCGGCGGACCCTCACGGCGACCCAGTTCGACCAGGCGGTCGAGCAAGCGGCGCGGGCGCTGGCCGTCATCACCGAGTGTGCATCGGTGGTGGCCGCCCCGAGGCTGGCACAGCAGGTGGTCCGCCATTTCCACTTGATTCCCATCGATCCGAGGCACGCGATGGCTGTGATCGTCACCGACGCCGAGGTGGTCGAGGGCAAGACGGTCGAGTTCGAGCAGCCGGTGGCGCCGGAGGAGTGCGATCGCCTCTCGCAGGAGATCAGCCGGCGCATCGCCGGCCGGCCGTTGATCGATCTCACGGATCGGGAGCTCGCGACCGTGATCGGACAAGCGGTGCACCACCAGCGTGTGCTCGACCAGATCAGCCGTCTTCTGCGTGAGCGCTTCCGGCGCCCCAGGGGACGGGTGCACACGGAAGGGCAAGCCAACATCCTCAAGCAACCCGAGTTTCAGGACGCCCGCCGCGCCCAGCCCGTGCTCTCGGTGCTCGAGCAGGCCGAGGCGGTGACCGAGCTGCTGGGCGATGGGGAAGAGTCGCGGGAGGTGCGGGTCAAGATCGGTACCGAGAACCGCATGGGCGAGCTTCGGGACTGTACCGTGGTCGCCGCCACCTACTACGTCGCCGACCGGCCCGCTGGAGCGCTCTGCGTTGTGGGACCGACCCGTATGCGATACGGTCGCGTGATCAGCCTCGTCCGATTCCTCGCCGACAGTTTGGGCGATACTTTGGAGCAGTTCTAACCAGCCAATGGCACGTCCCGACTACTACGAGATCCTGGGCGTTCCGCGCACTGCGACTCAGGAAGAGATCAAGCGCGCGTTCCGCCAGCTAGCGCGCGCGCATCATCCCGACGTCAACCAGGACCCGCGAGCCGACGAGCGTTTCAAGCTGATCAACGAGGCGTATCAGGTCCTCGGCGACGCGGAACGGCGGGCGCAGTACGACCACGGTGGAGTCAACGGCGGGACGTTCGCCCCATTCGGCGGCACACCCTTCGACGACATCTTCGACATGTTCTTCGGCCAGTCGCGCGCGAGGGAAGGCAGCCAGGGGCCCGAGCGCGGGAGCGACCTGCGCGCGACCCTGAAGATTACCCTCGAAGAAGCCGCACGGGGTGCCGAGAAGCCGATGACGATCACCCGCGAGGAGACATGCGCGGCGTGTTTCGGCACCGGTGCCGAGAAGGGCAGTGCGCCTGAACCTTGCTCGGCATGCAAGGGGACCGGCCAGGTGCGGTACAGCCGGCGCACTCCGTTCGGTCAGTTCGCGCAGATTGCGACCTGCCCGCACTGCCACGGGACCGGGCGCGTCGTCCGGCGCCCGTGCCGGGAATGCCGGGGGACGGGGCGTGCCTTGATGCAGCGTGAGATTACCGTCGAGGTGCCCGCGGGCGTCGACGATGGAACACGGCTGCGTCTCCACGGTGAGGGCGAGGCCGGTATGCGAGGCGGGGGGCGGGGCGACCTGTACGTCGACCTCAGTATTCTCCCGCACGCGGTATTCACGCGCGAGGGACACGACTTGCACTGCCAGATCTCGATCTCGATGGCGCAGGCGGCGCTCGGCGCGGAAATCGAGGTGCCGACGCTCGACGGACCGGCACCACTCACGGTGCCGCCGGGTGTGCAGCCTGGTGCCGTGCTGGCGCTCAAGGCTAGAGGCATGCCCGGAATACACGGCGGCCGCGGCGACCTGGTCGTGCACACCACCGTGACGATTCCCGAGGCCCTGACCAAGGAACAGGTGAAGCTTCTCGCGCAGTTTGCCAAGCTTCGCGGCGAGCAGATCAAACCGGCGAGAAGGAGCCTCCTCGAGAAGATGCGCGCGTACCTCGTGTGACGGGCGCCCGGAGCCACGCCCGGCCCCGCACCGTCCCCGGCCGTGTACGCGCATCCGGCGGGACCGGAGGTACCGAATCTGCAGCCCGTGTTACGAGGATCCCCCGAAACGAGCATGGCGCGGGGTAACGACGCGAGCGGGCCGTCCTGGACCGAACTCACGGTCGAAGCCTCCCTCGAAGCCTCGGAAGCGGTGAGCGCGATTCTCCAGGACCTGCGGCCGGGCGGGCTGGTCGAGGAGCCGTGTGCCCCAGGACGTCGCCGTTTTCGCTGCTATCTTCCTCCGTCTCGGCTGCTGCCCGTCACGATGCGTGCGGTGCGCGAGCGTGTGCGCGGTCTAGCGGCGTTTGGGCTTAAGCCCGGACGCGTCCGGGTTGCGCGCCGTCCGCTCCGCGGCCGCGACTGGGCGACGGCGTGGAAGGCGCACGTGCGACCGGTACGAGTCGGACGCGTGTTCGTGCGTCCGTCGTGGGTACGCGTGCCCGTCCCGGCGGGCTGCATCGCCATCGAGATCGACCCGGGGATGGCGTTTGGGACGGGCCTGCACCCTTCGACGCGGCTGGGCTTGCGGGCGCTGCTCCAGGTGGTGCCCCCGCCGCGCGGCGGCCGGACACGGACCGTCTTCGACGTCGGAACGGGGTCGGGGATCCTCGCGATCACGGCCGCGCGGCTCGGCGCAGGGCGCGTGTGGGCGGTCGACAACGATCCTGTCGCGGTGGCGGTTGCCCGCGAGAACGTGCGTCGCAACGGTGTCGCGGGTCGCATCAGCGTCGTGCGAGGGGATGGGCTCGGGAGTGCACCGGGCCGGGCCGATGCCATCGTGGCGAACATCGTGGCCGATGCTGTCGTGGCGCTGCTGCCGGCCGCGCGTCGCCGGCTGCGCCCGGGCGGAGTGTGCATCGGCTCGGGCATCGTGACCGGCAGACTCCGTGAAGTGCTGCGCGCCGCAGGAGCGGCGGGATTCCGACACCGGCGGACCTGGTCGAGCGGAGAGTGGCGCGCGGTGCTGCTCGAGGCGGTGCGCCGCCCGTCGAGACGGGCACGCGCCTAGTTCGTTCCCGCCGATGTTGGACAACACGGCGGACGCGCGATGCGCCGGTTCTTGCAGCACGCCGCCTGTTCCGTATATAATGGAACAGGCACGCGGACCATTAACGATCTCCGGGAGGGATCGATGGTGTGCCGGTCGGTGGTGGTCACCGTACGTGTGGAGAGTCCGCCCGGGACTCTCTTTTTCTTGTGCCCGTTTTTGCCCGCACTATCGCAGGCCCGTGCCCTCCCGCCGAGACAGTTGCATCTTTATGAGGCGGTCGTGTATAATTATGCACAGACTGAGCTGGAGGCGCATGATGCGTGCGCGGTTGGCGCTTGAAGACGGGACGGTGTTTGCAGGCCGGGGAATCGGTGCCGAAGGGTCGACCGGAGGCGAGGTCGTGTTCACGACGGTCATGACCGGGTACGAGGAGGTGCTCTCGGATCCCTCGTTCAAGGGCCAGATCGTGACGATGACCTATCCTCTGATCGGCAACTACGGTGTGAGCGGCGGCGTGTGGGAGTCGGCGCGGCTGCAGGTCGACGGCTTTGTCGTCGGCGAGTGCGCCGATCTGCCGCACCACTGGCAGGCCGAGCGGACGCTCGCGTCCTCGCTCTCGGAGTGGGGCGTCGTAGGGATCGCCGACGTAGATACCCGCCGGCTGGTGCGCCACCTGCGCTCGGACGGGCTCAAGCGCGGCATCATTTCGACGGAGGACGTTTCTGACGAGGTGCTGATCGAGCGCGCACGGGCGCTCCCCGAGATCGGGATGCTGGACCTCGTGGCGCAGGTGTCCACCGAGATGCCGGTGCACTATCCGGGGCCCGGCCCGCGGGTGGTGGTCATCGACTGCGGCGTCAAACGCGGCATCGTGGAAAACCTACGTCAGCGAGGCTGCGAGGTGTGGGTGCTGCCGCACCGGACCACGGCAGGGGAGGTGCTCGCGCTCGATCCCGCCGGCGTCGTGCTCTCGCCGGGGCCGGGTGATCCGAGCCGTCTGTCGTACCAGGTCGCCCAGGTGCGGGCGTTGTGGGAGCGGCTCCCGCTGTTTGGGATCTGCCTCGGCCATCAGCTCATCGGACGCGCCGCCGGCGCCGAAACGTTCAAGCTGCCGTACGGTCATCGAGGGGGTAATCATCCCGTCAAGGACCTGGACACTGGCCGCGTGTGCGTCACCACGCAGAACCACGGCTACGCGGTGGACGAGGCGTCGCTCGATGCATCGGAAATGGTCGTCACCCACCGAAACTTGAACGACGGCACGGTCGAAGGTTTGCGCCACCGCCGGCTGCCAATCGTCTCCCTCCAGTACCATCCGGAGGGCCGCCCGGGACCGCTCGACTCGGCGTACTTGTTCGATCGGTGGATGGAGATGGTCGGCCAATCGCTTCGGCATCCGGTCCCCGCCGCGGTGCCGGTTGCGGGATACGGGTAGGACAGCTAGTGGAGAACCGGCTCCGCAAGGTCTTGGTGATCGGCTCGGGCCCGATCGTCATCGGGCAGGCGGCCGAGTTCGACTACTCGGGCAGCCAAGCATGCCGGTCGCTGTCGGAAGAGGGCGTGGAGGTGGTGCTGGTCAACAGCAACCCCGCCACGATCATGACGGACGTCGAGACCGCGGACCGGGTCTATATTGAGCCGCTGACCGTGGAGTTCGTCGAGCGCGTGATCGCAAAAGAACGACCGCAAGGTCTGCTCGCGACCCTCGGTGGCCAAACCGGGTTGAACCTCGCCGTCGCTCTCGCCGAGGCCGGCGCGCTCGAGCGCTACGGGGTCCGTCTTCTGGGAACGCCGCTCAGCGCGATCCGTCAGGCGGAGGACCGGCAGTTGTTCAAAGACGCCATGACGGCGTTCGGGGAACCCGTGCCCGAGAGCACGATCGCGATTTCGATCGCCGACGCCCGCGCATTCGCCTCACGCGTCGGGTATCCGGTCGTGGTCCGGCCTGCATACACGCTGGGTGGCACCGGAGGGGGGATCGCGCGCGACCAGCGCGCTCTCGATGACATCGTCTCGCTCGGCCTCTCCGTGAGCCGGATCGGCCAGGTGCTGGTGGAGCAATCCATCGCGGGGTGGAAGGAGATCGAGTACGAAGTGATGCGGGATCGTGGAGACACCTGCATCACCGTCTGCAATATGGAGAATCTCGACCCCATGGGGGTGCATACCGGCGACAGTATCGTGATCGCCCCCAGCCAGACGCTCACGGATCGGGAGTATCAACGGCTGCGTAGCGCGAGCCTCCGCATCATCCGCGGTCTTGGGATCGAGGGCGGATGCAACATCCAGTTCGCGCTGGACCCCCTGAGCGAGCAGTATTACGTGATCGAAGTCAATCCCCGCGTCAGCCGTTCCAGCGCTCTGGCGAGCAAGGCGACCGGCTACCCGATCGCGCGCGTCGCCGCAAAGATCGCACTCGGCAAGCGCCTCGAAGAGATCCCGAACGCGGTCACCGGCCAGACATCCGCGGCGTTCGAGCCGGCGCTCGACTACTGCGTCATCAAGATTCCGCGCTGGCCGTTCGACAAGTTTCCGCAGGCGGACCGCCGGCTCGGGACCCAGATGCAGGCGACCGGCGAGGCAATGGCGATCGCCCGGTCGGTCGAAGAGGCACTCCTCAAGGCGATCCGGTCACTCGACGCGAAGACCGACGGCCTCCTGTACCCGCCGGCCGCGACGTGGTCGCGAGACGAGGTTCGGGGCCGGATCGTCGAGCCATGCGACGAGCGTCTCTTTGCGGTGGCCGAGGGGTTGCGCCGCGGAATGATGCCGCAGGAGATCGCCGACCTGTCCCGCATCGACCTGTTCTTCGTCCAGAAGATTGCAAACATCGTGGGGATGGAGGGGCGCCTGCGTGCCCGCCGCGATCCCGAGACGTTGCGCGCGGCAAAGGGATACGGCCTGGCTGATTCGACGATCGCGCGCCTCTGGGACGTAGACGCGGGCGCCGTACGCGAAGCCCGGCGGGCCGCGGGAATCCGGCCGGTGTTCAAGGTCGTGGACACGTGCGCCGGCGAGTTCCCCGCCCAAACCCCGTACTACTATTCGACCTACGGGTCGGAGAGCGAGGTCCCGTCGAGCCCGCGCACGCGGATCGTGGTGCTAGGGTCGGGCCCGATCCGGATCGGCCAGGGCATCGAGTTCGACTATTCGAGCGTGCACGCGGTGAAGGCGCTGCGCGCCGAAGGGCTGGACGCTGTCCTCATCAACAACAATCCCGAGACGGTCAGCACCGACTTCGACGTCGCGAGCCGGCTCTACGTGGATCCGCTCACGCTCGAGGACGTGCTGCACGTGATCGAAGCCGAGCAGGCCGACGGCGTCATCGTGCAGGTCGGCGGCCAGACCGGACTGAACCTTGCCGCCTCGATTGCACAGGCGGGGGTGCGGGTGCTCGGCACGTCTGTGACGAGCCTGGACATCTCCGAGGACCGCGGGAAGTTCGGCGCGCTGCTTCGCCGGCTCGAGATTCCGCATCCGGCGGGGGACGCCGTGCGCTCCGTCGAGGCCGGCCTCGCCGCGGCGGACCGGCTCGGGTATCCGCTGCTCGTACGGCCCTCGTACGTGCTCGGGGGCCGGGGGATGGAGATCGTAACGACCCGCGACGAGCTGGTGCGCTATCTCGAGTACGCGTTCGACGCGGACGCCGATCACCCCGTGCTGATCGACGTGTACCTGGAGGGAACGGAAGTCGAGGTGGATGCGATCAGCGATGGCGACGGGGTATACTTGCCGGGGATCATGCAGCACGTCGAGCGGGCTGGCGTGCATTCTGGAGACAGCGTCGCGGTGTTCCCGGCGCCCAACCTCGCGCCGGAGGTGTCCGAGCAGGTCATCGCGCACACCGTTGCGATCGCACGGGCGCTCGATGTCCGCGGGTTCCTGAATATCCAGTTCGTCGTCAAGGACGGCACCGCGTACGTGCTGGAGGCCAACCTTCGCAGCAGCCGGACGGTCCCGTTCGTGAGCAAGGCCGCGGGCGCGCCGCTGGTCCCGCTCGCCATCCGCGTCATGCTGGGGGCGTCGCTCGCCGATCTCGGCTACCCTGGGATCACCGTTCTGCCGCCGCCGCCGCGCGTATCGGTCAAGGCGCCGGTCTTCAGCAGCGAGAAGCTGGGCAGGCTCGACGTGCTCCTCGGCCCCGAAATGACCTCCACGGGCGAGGTGATGGGACAGGACACGACACTGCCGGGTGCGCTCTACCGAGCGTTGGTGGCGGCCGGGGTGGTGATGCCGCGGGAGCGGGCGCTGCTGGTGAGCATCGCGGACCGCGACAAGAGGCGCGCGCTGCCGCTCGTCCAGCGGTTTGTCGAGCTTGGGTTTGCCGTGTACGCGACGGACGACACGGCGCAGTTTCTGGCCGGGCACGGGATCCGCGCGGTGCATGTGAGCAAGAACGGTGGAACGCACACGGCCCTGCGTCTCATCCGGGAACACGCCGTGGCGCTCGTCATCAACACCCCTACGCTCGGCCGCACGCCGGGCCGCGTCGGGTTCGCCATGCGCCGGGCCGCGTTCGAGCGGCACCTGCCGTGCTTTACATCGCTCGACACCGCCGCGGCCTTTCTCGAGGTGCTGGTCGCGATCGAGCAGGGACACATCCCCTCGCCGCACGCCGCGATGGAGGTCTCCCCGCTCTAAGTGCCGCTCGAGACGTCCCTGCCCCACGAAAGAGACGCGCGCCTC
>Ga0187784_10000232_pt1 | contig 38699 bp, 42 predicted proteins | sample 1015_SJ02_MP15_2_FD_132964 | JGI IMG/M metagenome (GOLD analysis project Ga0187784, IMG submission 132964) | Tropical peat soil microbial communities from peatlands in Department of Meta, Colombia - 1015_SJ02_MP15_20_MG | ecosystem: Environmental > Terrestrial > Soil > Wetlands > Peat | place... | reverse complement strand
TGGTCGACCGCCGTGGTCTGGACGGTCGCGATCTCATGCTGGCCTAGGGTCTTGCGCACGATCTCGAGCCCGCTCGATAGCGGCGCATAACGGAAGGTCTGCTCGGCCCCGCTACCCCCTTCCGACCGAATGGTGGCCGCCAAGGACTTCTCCGGATTGACGAGCTCCAACTGCGCCTTGGCGAGCGCTGCTGCGAGGTTGCCGATCGTATCGCTAGAGCGCTGCACGGCTGTCCTCCGTCCCTAGGAGGTCGAAGCTGATGGCCCCCGATTTGGAGCGCTTGGCTCTCACCCGGAGGCAATTCGCCGGCTAATCGAGATTGGACTGGCAGGTAAACAAAAGGACACTTACCCGTGATGAATAGTGGTTCTTCGCCCGATTGCGTTGGCAACTCCGAGAAGAGGCAATAATTGCCCCGTTGACCTGGCCGCAGTACTACTCAGGTGAAAGCCCCGGTGGGGTATCACCTCGGAGCGAAAATGTCGCTTGGTCCCAACGTGGGACCATGGTAACGTTCGTCAGTGAGGATCATTGCGCTTAGCACGCTCAAGGCGTTCCTCAATCGAAGCTCCGCTTATGCTGATGCGCGCGAGCCGTTAATGGCTTGGTATCAGCATGTGAAAGGGGCAGACTGGGCTACGCCAGCGGACGTAAAACGGGCCATTCGCAGCGCGAGTATCCTGAAGGACGGCCGGGTGGTGTTCAATCTTGCGGGCAATAAGTATCGCTTGGTTGTGTGGATCAACTATCCCTATCGGGTTGTATACATCCGTTTCATAGGGACACACCGACAATACGACATGATCGACGCACAGAAAGTTTGAAGACGGGAACATGGACATTGCACCTATTAAGACGCAGCGCGATTACCGTCGTGCGCTAAAGCGAATCGAGAACTTGATGAGGGCGAAACGTGGCACACCCGAGGGCGATCACCTCGAAATCCTAGTGACGCTGGTCGAGGCATGGGAGCGACGACACTATCCGCTCGACCTTCCTGACCCGGTGGAGGCGATCAAATACCATATGGATCAGAACGGACTTAAGCCGCGCGATCTTGTTCCTTTGATCGGCAGCCGCAACCGCGTGCATGAGGTGCTCAATCGCCGGCGATCGCTAACGCTTAAGATGATTTGGCGATTGCACGAAGGGCTCGGTATCCCAGCCGAATCGCTTATCAAGGGTGAGCGCAAACGCGCAGCCTGATCACTTGCCGCGGATTGGCGACAGTCCCAAGGCGCGATCCCTCAGGCACTGATGCCGCAATGGGCGGCCTCGAAGTCGGCTTCGGGAATGTCGGCAATGTGAACCGCCGTGCGCTTTGTGCTCGCTCGGCCCGGCCTCCTCGCAACCTTCACGTGATCATCGCGATGTCCACATCGTCAAATGCTCCACCCGAGGCGCGAGGGCCGGCGCACCGCGCAATACCTGCCGTCAGAGTCTCGCGATAGTGATGACTGCCTTTTTTGCTATTTCATCTACTCCGCCTTTCGATGCACAACAGTAGGTGATCGAAAAAGCCGGCGGCGTCTTTTAATGCCCGCGCGTCTCGATCATTCAACAGTGTCTCGATCTCCCATGAGATTTGCTCGGTCATCGTCTCGGCTGCGTTGTCGATCAGGTGGCGCTTGCGCGAGTGCTCAGGGGCCAGGATGCCATCGCCGATATGAGCGAGCGCGTCCGAGCCCTTTTGCTCCGCTACATGATGAAAATCGTCGGCGATGGTCTTCCAGTCGAGAGGGGAGGGGAAAACTCGAACAACGTTCGTCATCGTGTATCTCTGGCTTCGCTATCGGTTAGGTTCTCGAGCAAACATACACCAAACATCGGGGCTTCCCGAGACGACTAGCCGTTATTGCGGCGGATTGGCGAGCAGTCCCAACGCGCGATCCCTCAGGCACTGATGCCGTAATGGGCGGCCTCGAAGTCGGCTTCGGGAAGGGCGATCAAAGTCGAGGGGACTGCGGTTTCGATTCGATTCGCCGCCGCGTGCGTCGAATGTATTTAAAGGCTCACCGCAACGACGAACGGCGCGCGCCCTGATCCGGCGCGCACAAGCTTCCAACTCGAAATCGTCAGCCTGCCGTGCGTAGGAGGGATCGCGGCCGTCTTGCCGGCCCATTCCGTACATTCATCGATATGCTCGCTTTCGGCGATCGCCCTCTTGGCTGCCTGATAGTTTTGCGGAAGGAGCGCGGTCTTGGCCGTGGAAGCGAATTGCGTAGGCAGTTGATTCATCGCCTTTTTCCATTGATCGGCTAGACGCCGGCGCCGTCGCCGAACAATTTGCCGAACCGAACCGCCACGGCAGGCGACACCGGTTTGCGCTCGCGCAAAATATCGTAGAGATGCTGGCGGGAGATGCCGAGAAGCTGTGCGATCTCGGCTTTGGCCCTGCCGGTCGCGGGAATTACATCCTCCCGCAGCAAAGCGCCGGGATGAGTCGGGCAGCGACCAGAGTAACGTTTGGCAACACGGACCATGATTGAACTTTCCTAGTGATATTGTTCGAAGTCGATGCGACAGACATCGCCGTCCTCGAATTTTCGAACGTGATACACCACGGTCCATTCACATGGACCGAATAGCGGATCGGTTTGAAGCTCGCAAGGGATGGAAATCAAACCCGGGAACGTTCATCTCTTAGGGCCGCACGATGACCTCAAGGCGGTCGAGTCGGCGTAAGATGCGCATCTGCATCTTGGCGTCAATTTTCCCCGTGCGTCCCTTCTCCCAAAGTTCGGAAAGCCCTTGCTTTTGGGCTCACGCAGCGCGGGGCCGCACATCTCGTGCGATTGCTTCTCCACTTTCCATTCGCGCTTTTGTCAGATCGTGCATGGCCTGTAGGTTGACCCAAAACTCCGGGCTGGTGCCAAAGAAGCGCGCCAAGCGCAAAGCAGTATCTGCTGATACTCCCCGCTCGCCCTTGACAATGGCACCTATGCGCGTCGCAGGAACCCGCAAAGCGATCGCCAACGCATTGATGGACATCCCCAGTGGCACAAGAAATTCCTCGCTCAGCACCTCGCCGGGATGGACGGTCACACGGTTCGGGGTCGCAACGGCTCTAGTGGTAGTCGACGATTTCGACATCGGCCGGTCCTTCTTCGGTCCAAGTGAAACAAATGCGCCACTGATCATTGATCCGGATCGAGTACTGCCCCCGACGGTTCCCAGTCAGTGCCTCCAGCCGGTTCGCTGGCGGAGCGCGTAGGTCGTTGAGCTGCCGCGCGGTGTGAAGCATGTCGAGTTTTCGCAGCGCTTGTTTTTCTATTCCGCTGAAGCGCTTGACAAACTCGCCCAGCCACAGGCGTTGGCAAGCGCGATCGCGAAATGACTTTATCATATTATGCTGAAGACTATAACGTCAGTGATGCTACGTCAAGCGTACAACTCGACGCGGGTTATCGAGTTCAATGACGAGAACGGCAGCGGCCCCGGAGTGAGGCTGCGAAAGCGGCAACAGAAGAGCCGCTAAGGGGCTGGCCGCCGGCCTGCTCCAGTAGCGCGCCGGGCCTGATCAGCGTTGCAGCCGAGCGTCGCGTCCCTCTTCGGCGCAGCGACCCGGCGCTATCGTCGTTTGCGTGAGAGTCGTGCCAATTCGTCACCCTTCGCCGGGCGGCGTCCGACGCCAGCCCGCCACCCGTTTCGGTGGGTTTGCTGGCGGATAGCGGCTAAGGTTTGGCAGCCACCGGATGAGAAACGAGCGCGCGATCCGTCGTGACGAGGCGCAGGCCCTCGATCTGGCATTGCGCTAAAAGCATCCTGTCGAACGAGTCGCGCGATTTCGGCTCCGGTTCGACCGCCGCCAGCGCATGGTGCTCGTTGATTGAGACGATTGCGATGCCAAGGCTATCAAGCAATTCAGGCAAAGCATTTAGGCTCGGTCTCAGGCGGAGCTTGCCCAACCGCGACTTGATCGCAATCTCCCAAAGGCTAGCTGCGCTTAGGTGATGTTCGTTATCCGGATCTCTTAGCAAAGCCTGAACGCCCGTTGGCAGGCCGGCCATCCGGCGCTCGATCAGGGCAAGCAGGATCTGGGTGTCGAGCAGTAGCCTCATCGGTCGACAGGCAAGGGCCGAAGCAGAAAATCCTCGGAGAGCGGCTCGTCGAAGTCATCAGCGATATACGGTACGATGGCCTTGATGCGATGCTTCCGCTTGAATTCGTCGATCGCCTCCAGGCGAAGGCCCTTGCGTGTCTGGTGCGGCACGAGATCGAAGGCCGGACGCCCGTTGCGGGTGACGACAACCGTTTCGCCCCGTTCCACCTCGCGGGCGAGTTCGGTCAGGCGGTTCTTTGCGTCGCGGATCGATACGGTCTTCATGCCGGACATGTAGCTACAAATAGCCACAAAGTCAACGACCCTCGTCGGCACAATGAGACTGCCGGACGCCCCGTTGAAACAAACAGGCGGCACCACGCTTCATCGCTGCACTCAAGTCGAACTTGGAAAGGCCTTGATGCCGAGGGTCTGACGGATGCCGCGATCGAATGGTGGGGCAAGGCTGGCGACCGGGCGCTACGCCGTTCCGCCTTCGAGGATGCAATCGCGCATCTCGGCAAGGCGATCGAGATGACCGACGCAGCGGCAGCGAGTGGGTCAGCCCCGGCCGCGTCCGCCAAGCCGGCGTCCTCGGCCGACCGAGCGAAACTGCAAGCAAACCATGGCTGGGCGCTCATTTGGTCGAAAGGATATCAGGTGCGGGAGACAACGGCGGCCTTCGCTCGGGCAGTGGAACTCGCGGCGCCTTTGGACCACATCGTCGCGAAGCCCTCGGTCTGACCAATCATCCTCCCTCGCGCGTTACGGAGCACATTGGCGAAGTCGTCGCTCGCGGTCGGTCCGGCGCGCACAAGCCGGAGCGCCAGACCCGCGACTAGGGTTCAATCGCTCGGCCTTAGCAGTCGTTGGCGTTGCAGGTCGTTGGACTGTCCTCTAACCAACCATCTGCGACGGAGGTAGTTCATCTGATCGCGCTTAATAGTGACGTTGGCGCGGTAGGTGTCTCCGCTCTACTCGGGTTCGTCATTCGCTATGACATGACCGATCGACAGCGACGGCAAGCCCCGCCGCCGCAACTCTTCTCTGATCTCCTCGACCGAGCGATAGACGATTTCGGTATGCTTGATCGCCGTGGCGTCAATGTGCGGGGGAGCCTTGCCAACCGCCCGCTCTAGTACCTTTTCTGCTGCCGATACCCGCGCGGCGTCGCTCTCGCTGTTGTTCATGATGTCGACTAAGACATCGAGCGCCTGGAACTCGTGCTGAAGGGCGTGTTCGGCAAGGTCGCATGCTGTTTCGGGCGACGCCCGCCCTGTGCGAGGTGCACATGGGGCCTTTCCGTAAGCACCCTTTGGCCGTCCGGCGCCATTTTTCTTGCTACCGCGTTCCATGTTTTTTGCGGTGCGCGTATCCGCTCACTCGAATTTACCTAACAACTTCCACGATTGCTTTATCAGCGTGCGCAATTGCCGATGTTGCGCAATAGCTTCGCGTGCATATGCGCCGTGCCGTAAGGCGTTTCTGTTACCGCGCGGGCCCGAGCCTGCAGCGCCGCCATGCATCCGACATCGTTGTTTCCCGCGCACCACCGGTGACCTGCAGGATCGTCCCGATCTCGTCTTGGCCCCGCAACGTGGGCTCGACAGCATCGGACCGATGTTGCGCCGATGAGTGCCGATCATCGTTCTCTCAACGCTCTCGATCTTCCGTGCGCGATACGGGAGCCGGAACGCGCTGCTCGCACTGCTCGATTACGGGCATCGAGACTGCTTTTGCGTCGCTAAGGAGTAGCCGTGGCGGCGCAATCTCGTCCATTGCGGGCTCCCGTTGGTTGCGTGTCAATTTCCCAACAATGGCTTGAACACCCCCATTGACTGACACATGCTCCACGTTGACGCCGCCCACATGTAGGCGGTTGAGCGCTTCATATTGCGCCACTGATGTTCGCGCCAGGCTGCCCAAGAGCCGCCCAACCATGTCCTGAGATTCGATTTCGACCGAGCGCATGAAGCGACGCGACACGGTCATAACGGCGACGTGCATCACGGCAAATTGTGCCGCAAGCATGGCTTTGGACGCGCCGCCATTCGACTCGTTCGATAGGATATCCTCGATCGCTGACAGCAAAAATGTCGTCTCGTGGTCGTCGGACGGGTTGCCCAGTTCGCCTACAGCGACGACTTGATTGATGAGATGACTCAAAAAATCAGGGTCGCCCACTTTCGATGCCTTCACGAGACGATCTTCTGTATCCGCGCAGGAGATCTTCGGCTTTTCGAACTTGAGGGGCTGTCCGTGGCGTGGACGCTTTGCCCGTGGGATGGTCGTGGTGGTCGCATTGTCGCTCATGGCGCCGCTCCTGATCAAACTCGACAGCGCCAATATTGGGTGATCAGCTGTTTGGCAAAGTAGCGCCGTTACTTTATTAGCCTCGACGACGGCGGGCACGTGATCGCGGTTGAATACGATCGATCTTTGCCACCTGGGCTCTAATTCTTTGGTAGGATCTCATCATGGTATCTCGGCCCCCCTTCGCAGCTTGGTCTGTAATATGTTGGGAAGCCCAATCGTAGGATTCGTCCATACTCATCCCCGGTGCATCATGGGCGTGACGCACTGCCAAATACCGCGTCGCATGCGGGTTTTTGAATTGTTCATTAAGCTTCCGCATCAAACCGCTGAACAGCCATTCCGGCAATCGCAGTTGAAAGAAGATCAAGGCACCGATGAGCGCATGCAGATCGCCGGTTGCCTCCCACCGCTGTCGCAGACTCTCCACCCGAGCCGTCGTATCGGCCGCCATTGCACGTAACTCATTATCCGTTAGTTCGGAGATTTCATCGACTTGCCTCTCGATGTCGATGACGCGCTTAATACCTCGCGGCATTCCTGGCTCCTCGGGTTTGCATCGGCATCCGCGGATAAGGGCAATTCTACTTTGCATGGGGTTGTTTTGAAGATTTTTCAGTTCAGACGACGAGCAGCTCCTCGTCGTAGGGATCGACAATGCCCACGAGCCACGCGCCGCATTCGTTGCATTTAAAGAAGTAACTTTCGAATCCGCTGCTATCGACGTGCGGATGCGAGAGCCGCCACAGCACGATGGGGGATTGGCACTTGGGGCACGAGGCCGCGGTGGTTTGTGCCGCGTCGTTCTTCGCGTCGCGTCTGGCCGACATTTCGCACGGCCCCCCCGACCCGCGAGTGGCGCTTGAGGCGGCCATCCTATCGCGGCCTCAAGCGATTGCGTTAAGGAAACGCAGAAACAGCCAAAACCAGAGTGCCACCCATCCAAATGACAGGACGACACCAAACGAAATGACTGCGATCGGCCATGAACGGCGCCACACTCTGACCGTGCTCATTGCTCCGCTCCGTGCCCTGGCTTCGCCCCGGCGAGTGGAGGTTAGCGTTCGCGTAGCGGGCGGGGTGTGACGTACGGCACAGTCTGGAACCCTGGGCTTTGCAGGCTAGTGCCGACAGTGCAGCCTATTGGAACGCCGCTCTCAATGCTGCAAGCCGGCTCATATAGTCGGCGCGCGCTGCCAGTGCCGCCTTCATGTCCACGGCGACGAAGCGCGCCACGTTGTTGGGCTGCATCTGCGCGATGCGGTCCATGTCGGCGCTGATCACGGTGCCGATCATGGCGTAGCCGCCTCCCGAGACCGCGTCGCGATGCAGAATGATCGGCTCGACGCCGCCCGGCACCTGGATCGAGCCGTAGGGGTAGCCGGCATCGACAATGTTGCTGGGGTCGGATCCGGCGCCAAACGGTTGCTTGCGCTCGCGAAACGAGAGCGCGCGGCCCTTGCGGTAGCGATAGCCGATGCGGTCGGCTTCCGGTGCCACCGTCCACGTATCTTCGAAGAAGGTCTTCGCCGATTCCTCCGTCAAGCGATGGAAATAGAGGCCGGGCAGGACGCGAAGTTCGAGCGATTTGGGATAGGTCGGAACCAGGCCCTTGGCGAGCGCCCGGCCGGGACGCGCGCCGGAGCGCGCGTTGCCGCTCGCCAGCGTGTCGCCGGCGTTGAGCTTTCGCCCGGCGAATCCGCCGAGCGCGCCGAGCGCGTAGGTCGAGCGGCTCCCGAGGATCAGCGGCACATCGATCCCGCCGGCGATGGCGAGGTAGATACGGGCCCCGACTTTCATGAAATCGAAGCTGAGCCGATCGTCGGCGCGTACGGCAAAGGATTCGTTGCGCGGCCGAGCGTCGCCGTTGACCTTCGGCGTCGCTTCGGCTCCGGTGACGGCGACAATCGCCGGCGCCCGAAACACAAGCTCGGGACCGAGCAGGGTCGCCTCGAGCGCAGCCGCTCCCTCGTCGTTGCCGACCAGCAAGTTCGCCGCACGGAACGCATACTGGTCGAGCGCCCCCGAGATCGGGATGCCGATATTGTAATAGCCGGGACGGCCGGCGTCCTGAACGCTGGTGGCGAGCCCCGGCTTGATGACTTCAATGGCCATGGAGCACCTCGACGAGACGCCGGCTGTATGCGCCGGGATCGGCCAGGAACGCCTTGAGCGAAAAGGCGACGGGGCGGACGCTCAGATTGAAGGTGCCGGCCTCGACCGCTTTGACGTCGCGATCATATTCCTCTCGCGGAATCGGCTTCCACTTCACGATGTCTCCCGGCCGGAAGAACACCATGAAGTCCTTGAGGTAAGGAAGCTTCTGCGCCGGGTCGTAGATCGGCGCCGGCGTAATGCCGAACATCTGATAACCGCCGGCGCCGCGAACTGAGTAGATGCAGCCGAAGCAGCCGCCGTGGCCGACGGTGAGCTTCGGCGTGTCGGTGCGCGGCCGCAGATATTTCGGCACCTCGATCTGCTTTTCGCGCTCGACCATCTGGAACAGGAACGGAAGGCCGGCGACGAAGCCGACCATGGAGACGAACCAGGGCGCCCCCGAATGTGCGGCTACGAATTCTTCGACCGAGCCGTAGTTGTTGATGCGGGCAGCGTACTCGATGTCGGTGCTTTTGGGGTCCTGATGACGCTCGCGGAAGCGCATCAGCGTCTCGCGCGTCCACGGATCGTTGTAGAGCACCGGAATTTCGATGATGCGCGTCGGCAGTTCGAGGTCGGCATCGCCGATTTGCGCCTCGATCTCCTTCAGCGTGCTCAGCATCTTGTCCGGATGGATGACGTCCGGATCGAAACGAACCAGGTAGGATGCGTTCGATGGGCAAATCTCCGAGACGCCGGCAATGTGCCGTTTCTCGAGCGCGGTACAGATCGCCATGCCTTTGAAGAAGGCCTCGAGCGACATTTCCTCGTCGATCTCGACGAAGACATGTTCGTCTCCGCCGAAGGAGTAGCGCAGTCCGCCCATATCGATCTCCGCCCCTCGTGTCCCTCGCGCCGCAGAGAATGGCCGCTAGGCTGCCAGCAGCCGCTCCAGGTACCCCGTATCAAACTGCGCCGCCTGCACGTCCGCTAACCGAGCGAGACGCTTGTGCAACGCGGCGGTGGTGACGACACCCTCGATCTCGAACTCGTCCAGCGCACGACGCAGCCGTGCCAGCGCCAGGTCCCGAGTTTCCGCATGCACGATGATCTTGGCAAGGAGGGAGTCATAATAGGGCGGCACGGCGTAGCCCGGATAGAGCATGGTATCGACGCGCACGCCAGGCCCGGCGGGCAATGTCAGGGCGGCGACGCGGCCGGGCGACGGCCGGAAATTCCGGTCCGGATCCTCGGCATTGATCCGGACTTCAATCGCGGCGCCGCGCGCCTGCACTTGCGGTTGCGCAATCCGCAGCGGCTCGCCTTGTGCGATCAGGATCATCTCGCGCACGAGATCGATGCCGGTGATCGATTCGGTGACCGGGTGCTCGACCTGGATGCGCGTGTTCATCTCGATAAAGAAGAACTCGCCGGTGTCCTCGTCGTAGAGGTATTCGAGGGTTCCAGCTCCCCGATACCCGGCCCGTGCGGCCAGGCGAACCGCGGAAGCGCACAAGGCCTGCCGCGTCGCCTCGCCGATGGCGGGCGAGGGCGCCTCCTCCCAGACCTTCTGGCGCCGCCGTTGCAACGAGCATTCGCGCTCGAAACAATGCACGATGCGGTTGCCGTCGCCGAGCACCTGCACCTCGAGGTGGCGCGCAAGCTTGAGAAAGCGCTCGAGATAGATGGCGCCGCTGCCGAATGCGGCGGCCGCCTCCGCTTGCGCGATATGAAAGTGGTGGGCGAACTCGACCTCGTTCGCGGCGACGCGGATCCCGCGGCCGCCGCCGCCGGCGCTGGCTTTGAGCATGACCGGAAAGCCGATGTCGCGGGCCGCAGCTGCCGCATGGGCGAGATCGGCGAGTTCGCCTTCGCTGCCCGGCACGATTGCCACGCCCGCTTGCCGCGCCGCGGCCCGCGCCGCGGCCTTGTCGCCCATGATACGGATGGTGGCCGGCGTCGGCCCGACGAAGACCAGGCCGGCCGCCGCCACGGCCTCGGCAAACCGGGCGTTTTCGGAAAGAAACCCGTAACCGGGATGGATCGCGCCGGCTCCGGTCTGCCGCGCGGCGGCGATGATGGCGTCGGCGTTGAGGTAGCTTCTAGCCGCAGGCGGCGGACCGATGCGGACCGCCTCGTCGGCAAAGCGCACCGCGAGACTGTCCTCGTCGGCATCACTGAAGACCGCAACCGTGCGCAGCCCGAGCTCCTTCGCGGCGCGAATAATGCGCACCGCGATCTCACCGCGATTGGCTATCAGAAGCTTGTCAAACACGGCTTGTGAACAGGTGGGCTCAGCCGGTTTCGATCAGCAGCACCGCCTGTCCCGACTCGACCGCCGCCTCATTGTCAACCAGAAAGCGGATGACCTTGCCGCTGGCGTCGGCTTGGATCTCGGTGAATTGCTTCATCACCTCGACCAGGCCGACGACATCGCCGTCGGCAACGCGATCGCCGTCCTGCTTGTAAGGCGACTTTTCGGGCGCCGGCCGCCGATAAAAAATGCCAGGCAGCGGGCTTAGAACTTCGTGCTGCGCCATGCTCGCATCCCCCTTTCGATAGACGGCCTAACCGAGATATTCGGCAACCGCCGCTTTGACCGCTCGCGCCACCTCAACGGCATTCGGCGTATCCGAATGGACACAAATACAGTCGGCGCGAACGTGCACTTCGTGGCCATTGACCGACTGCGCGACACCCTCCCTGACGGCGCGCAGCGCCCGCTCGGCGGCGCGCTTCGGATCGACCACGTGATGCTCGCGCGTGATGATCAGCGTTCCGTCGTCGGCATAGTCGAGATCGGCGTAATATTCGGAAATGAATTCCAACCCCGCCGCGGGATAGACCTCCTCGTGCAAGGTGCCGGCCATTCCCAGCACCGGCACGTTGAAGACCTTGGCGGCGTCGGCAACCGCCTGCGCCACCTCCCGCGACTTCGCCGCCATCCCGTAGAGCGAGCCGTGCGGCTTGACGTGGAACAACTCCATGCCCTCACGCGCCAGGAATCCGCTGAGCGCTCCGACCTGATAGACGATGCTGTCCGTCAACTCTTCGGGCCGCATCTTCATCTCGCGCCGGCCGAAGCCCTGCAGATCAGGCAGCGAAGGGTGCGCGCCGACCCGCACCTTGTGCCGTTTCGCCAGCCGCACCGTGCGCGCCATCACGCTCGGGTCGGAGGCGTGGAAGCCGCAGGCGACATTGGCGATGGTGATATGCGGCATCATCCCTTCGTCGTCGCCGATCTTGTAGAGGCCGAAGCTCTCGCCCATGTCGCAGTTGATCGCGAGTTTCATCGCGTTTTGCTTTGCTGCGGCCATTGCCTCTACCTCCCTGACTGCCGGACTCTTTCGCCTTATCCGCTGGTGTCTTTGAGTTCGATTTCGACGAAACTCATGACGCCGCCGCCGGCGTTTATAACGTCATGCTCCACGCCGGCGTTGCGAAAGTAGGACTTTCCCCGCTCAAGGCGCGCCCGCGAGCGGCTGCCGTCGGGGCCGACCAGTTCCAGTTCGCCGTCGACCACCGGCACCACGACGTAGTCATGAGCGTGCCGGTGCCAGCCGGTCGCCGCACCGGGCGCAAAGCGCCACTCGGTCACGCGCAAATGCTCGTTTTCGAGTTGTATCGTCGGAATCGCACGGCCCTCGTTCATGGCTGTCCCCGTTGCGCTGACATCCATAATCCTATCTCAGTCCTTGAGCCGCAGCATCACGAACTGCCGCAGCTGGTCGGCGATGACGGCGAGAATAAGCAGGACGCCGATCACCACCTCCTGCAGGTAGGATTGGATCTGCGCCAGGTCCATCCCATTTTGAATGAGGCCGATGAAGATCGCGCCGAGTACGACATTGCCGACGTGTCCGATGCCGCCGCGCAGGCTCACTCCGCCGATGACGCAGGCGGCGATTGAATCGAGCGGCATCGACGCACCGATGTTTGCTTCGCCGGTTTCGAGGCGTGCGGTCAAGAGCGCGCCGGCGACCGCAGCCAGCGCCCCGCACAACACATAGGCCATGAACAGGTAGAAACGCGTATTGATGCCGGAGAGACGCGACGCCTTGAGGTTGCCACCGACCGCATAGAAATACCGGCCCATGCGAGTCCAGTTCAGCAGGACGTACATGGCGACGAACAGGCCGGCGGTGACGTAGACCGGGGAGGGGATGTCGAAAATCCGCGCAAAGCTGAAGATCGTGCCGAAGGCGTCGGGAATTCCGTAAACCGGCACGCCGCTCGTCAAGGTCAAGGCGATGCCGAAGCTGATCGCCGCCGTGCCGAGCGTCATCATGAAGGGCGATACGTTGAAGAGGGCAACGCCGACGCCGTTGACCACCCCGACCAGGGTGCCGGCGCCGATACCCGCCAGGATACCCAATGTCAGCGTGGTTGCGGTCGCGTCGGGATGCGCCGCCGCCAGCGGCGCCATGGTCAGGGCAGTAATCACCGAGGTTATGGCAACGATCTTGCCGACCGAGAGGTCGAAGCCGCCGGTGAGGAGCGCCAGCATCTGTCCCATGGCGACAATGGCCAGATAAGTGGCTTGGCGGGCGACTGTGATCAAATTTTCGGCCGTCAGAAACCTCTCCGACAGGGCCGTGAACACGATGAGGGCGATGAGCAGCAGAAACGGCAGCACGCCGATGCGCACGAACAGCCGCGGCAGCACGCCGCTATATTCGAACCGGCGCTGCGCTTCCTTCCGCTCCATTAGGCCCGGGTCCGTTCGAAGAAATTTGCCAATACGCGGTCCTCGGTGATCTCGGCGCCGTCGAGTTCCGCCCGCATGTCGCCACGATACATGACGTAGGTGCGATTGGTGAGATGCAGAATTTCCGGCAGATCGGAGGAGATCAGCAAAATGCCCGCGCCGCTCTCGCAAAGATCGCGGATGAACCCGTAGATCGCGACGCGGGTGCCGACGTCGACACCGACGGTCGGCTCATCGAGGATGAACAGCTTCACCGCCGAAACGAGACCCTTCGCCAGCAGGACCTTCTGCTGATTTCCGCCGGATAACCGCTCAAGATCGTGCTCGATGTTTCTGGGCTGCAGATTGAGACGCTCGGCAAGATCGCGCACCTGCGCGCCCTCGCTGCCGCGATCGATGAAGCCGAAGCGGCTGAACGGGCGCGCTGCGAGCCAGGGCAGTGAAACGTTCTCGCGAACGCTGCGCATCATGACGAGCCCCTCCTCGCGCCGGTCGGGCGGCAGATAGAAGGCCCCCAGGTCGAGCATCGCACGCGCCGAGCGTCCGGTGACGTCCCGCCCGTCGAAGCTAACACGGCCCGACGCAAGGTGCTCCAATCCGAAGCACGCGCGTCCGACCACAGACTTGCCGCTGCCAATTAGACCGGCGAGTCCTACGACCTCGCCGCCGCGGACCGACAGCGACACGCCTCTGACGGCGTTGTCTGCCGTGGTGAGCTGCGAAATTTCCAACAGCGTCCGTTCCGGACGATACGCGATCTTCGGGAAGACCTGGCTGATGACACGTCCGGTCATCAGCTGCAGAAGCCGGTCATCATCGGCGTCGGCGACGTTGAGGGTCGCGACGCGCTTGCCATCGCGCAAGACCGTCACGCGATCGCCCAGCCGATGGATTTCCCTCATGCGGTGAGTGACATAGACGATGCCGACGCCGCGGCTCTTCGCCTGCTCGATCATTGCAAACAGACGCTCGGCTTCGCGATCCGTCAGCGAGGCGGTCGGTTCGTCCAGGATCAGCACCGACAGATCGGTGCGGAACGCCTTGGCGATCTCGACCATCTGCTGCTCGGCGCGCGTCAGATCCTGGACGCGTTGCCGCGGCCGCAACGGGAAGCCGAGCCGTTTGAGAATATCGTCGGCCTGACGGTGGAGTGCGGCCTTGTCCAGAACGCCGTGGTTGGTGAGCTCGGCCCCGAGAAACAGGTTCTCTTCGATCGTCAGCGTCGGCACCAGGGAGAATTCCTGGAACACCGCGCTGATGCCGAGCGTGCGCGCATGGTGGACGCCTTGCAGCTCGACCGGCTGGCCGCGAAAGCGGATGCCGCCCTCGGTTGGGGCGTGCACGCCGGCGAGAATCTGGATCAGCGTCGATTTGCCGGCGCCGTTCTCGCCGAACAGGACGTGCACTTCCCCGGCCGGCAACTCGAAATCCACGGCGTCGAGTGCGAGCACGCCGGGGAACTGCTTGGATACGCCTTGAGCCTGCAAAATCGGCGTGGGCGCGGTCGACCCCACGCCCACGCCTTCCGCCTGCGCCAAAGTCTGCGTGCTCATCACATCATTAGTGGTCCCGAGCCGCCGGGGCGTCAATTGACGGTGAAGACTGGCTTCCAATCCGCCGGAGCGAGCGAAGATGCGTAATCGAACGAATTGATATTCGATTTGTCGATCACGTAGATCTTCGGCCCGACATGCTTGAGATAGGGCTTGCCTTCGAGGATACGCACCGCCTGGTCGATGGAGACCCGACCTTGCACCACCGCCGAGTCGGTCGGCGCCGCCATGACCCGCCCGGCCTTGATGTTGTCATAGACTCCGGGCGTGAAGTAGTAGGCGATGACCTTGATCTTGTCCGAGAGATTGCGCTCGCGCAGCAGCTGCACGGCCGCTTCGGTGGTCGGCGAAGTGCCGGCGATATACTTGATGTTGGGGTTGGCCTGCAGCACGTCCTCGACCAGCTTGAGCTGCACTTCCTTGCCGGTGTCGCCGTATTTCGTTGCGACGTTTTTGAGTGCGCTGTCTTTGATGGCGTCGTTGAAGCCCTTGTTGCCGGCCTCGACCCAACCCGCGCCGGGTGGGCCCGGGAACCACGCCACCTCGGCCTCGGCTGAGCCCTTCGGATGCAATTTTGCAATGTATTCGCCGGCCTTGTAGCCCATCGTTTCGAACGACACGAGCGACTTCGCCGAGATGTCCTTCGACGACATGCCGTTGATCACGTCGATCACGGGAATGTTCTTTTCGTGGAGCCGTTTGACGGTCTCGTTGAGACCGTCAAAGGAGATGGCGCCGATATCGACCGCCTGCGCGCCCTGCGAAACGCAATCCTCGATTTGCGAAATCTGCTTCGCCAGGTTGGTGTAGCCGCCCGCCTCGAGCAGATGCATCGTTACGCCGAGGTCTTTTGCTTCCTCGGAGACGCCGTAATCGACGGCGAGCCAGTAAGCGTCTTTCATGTGGGGGAACGAAACGCAGATATTCCATTTCTTGTCCGCTTTTTGCAGCGGCTCATACATCACTTCCTTCACCGGGCTGCTCATGTCGAAAGGCGGATTGTGCTCTTCGACAGCGAAGGGATACCACTTCTTGCCCTGCGCGTAGGCTCCGAGGCTTGCAAACGCCAGCGTGGCGCCCGCAATAATTGCTCCCGTAGCGACAACTGATCGCGTCATCTCCGCCCTCCTGTACCCTCTGTGGATTAAGCCAATCTGGCCTTTGGCGCTTAGTTTGGCATGCAAAAATCATTATCCCTCCCGAATTTTCGGAAAGTCAATTGCATCGGCCCGGCCGCGCAGATTCTCGCGACGTGCTTGCTGAAAATAACAGCATCGTATTTGCTCGCCGTGGCGTGAATGTCCAGAATTTGCTCGCCGCGCCTATGCGCTTAGCATGCTCGCAAATATTCAAGACGAAGTTGTAAGAGCGCGGCAGCGCGCCGGGCGCGTGCAAACAAGCCGGAATTGAACGGCGTTCGGCCGACCTCAGATCAGCTCGGCGTCGGCATAGACCTGCTTGTCGCCTGACCCGCCCGCGCCTTCGAGCAGGCGGACGTCGCCGACCGACCAGCGCGCCAAGACCTCATCGCCGATCTCGACCGGCGAACGCAAAAAGTCGACGTCAGGCACATTTGCCACGAACTCTTCGGGCTGCAGCAGATCGATCGTCACCTTGGCGTAGGAACCCTGGTACTCGATCGAGTGAACCTTGCCGCGGACGACGTTGACCTCGCCGGCGTCGGTTACGCCGCCGGCGGCGCGCGCCACCGCGATCCGATCGCGTCGGATCGCGATGTAAAGCTGCGAACCCGGCTGCGGCTTGGCGCTGCCGAACGGGACGGTCAGCCGCCCGCCGCCGGCATCGCGCAAGGTCGCTGTCCCATCTGCAACATTCTCGACCTTGCCGGACAGCACGTTCTGGCCGCCGATGAAGCGCGCGACGTAGGCGGTGCGCGGCGTGTTGTAGATCGCGTTGGGCGAGGCGGCCTGCTCGATGCGGCCCTGATCCATCACCACCAGCATGTCGGCGACGGCGATGGCTTCGAGCTGGGTGTGCGTCACGTGCACGAAGGTGATGCCGAGCTGCTTTTGCATGCGCCGCAGCTCGCCGCGCATGCGCAGCCGCAGATATTCGTCGAGCGCGGACAGCGGCTCGTCGAGGAGCAGCACGCGCGGGTTGGTAATCAGCGCGCGCGCCAGCGCCACGCGCTGCTGCTGGCCGCCGGACAACTGCGCCGGCAGGCGGTCGGCAAACTGGTCGAGCCTGACCTTGGCGAGGAGTTCGTGGGCTTGCTTGTGCCGCGCCTCGCGGTCGAGGCCGCGCATCTTCAGCGAGAACGCCACATTGTCGAGCACGCTCAGATGCGGGAACAGCGCATAGGCCTGAAACATCATCGCCGTGCCGCGGCGCAGCGGCGGCTGGCCGACGACCGACGCGCCGCCGATGCGGATATCGCCCTCGCTCGGCGTTTCGTGGCCGGCGATCATGCGCAGGATCGTGGTCTTGCCGCAACCGCTCGGCCCGAGCAGACAGCAATAGGCGCCCTGATGAATGCGTAGGCTCACATTGTCGACCGCGACCGTGTCGCCGAAGCGTTTGGTGACGGAGACAAGCTCGATTTCGCCGTTTTTGCCGTCCGCTGCCATTCAACTCACCGTACTGCCTTCACCCGGGCTTGCTCCACGCCGCACGCGACGGCGTTCGATCAAGGCGATCGACGTCAGCGCCGCGCCGATGACGATGAACGATATCACCGTGGTCACGGTGCCGACGGCAAATAGCGCCGGCGAGGTGACGTCCGTGGTCATTGCCCAAATTTCGAGCGGCAACGTGTTGCTGCTGCCGGAGGTCAAAACCGTACGCGGAAACTCGTCATAGGACAGCGTGAAGCCGAACAGGGCAACGCCGATAATGCCCGGCAGCACGATCGGCAATGTCACATGCTGCAGCCGCTGCCAATTGCTGGCGCCGAGGTCGCTCGCCGCCTCCTCGTAGGCGCGATTGAAACGGCCGAGCACCGCGAACATGATCAACAGCCCGTAGGGCAGCGTCCAGGTCAGTTGCGCGCCGAGCGCCGAACCATACCAGGTCGCCGACAAGCCGAGCATCTGAAAGACGAGACCAATGCCCAGGCTGACGAACAGGCCGGGCATGATCAGGCTGGCGATTGCCATGTAGAAGACGAGACCGGCGCCGGCGAACCGTCGGCGGAACGCGAGGCCGGCCATGACCGAGAGCACGACGGTGAGCACCGTCACCATGGCGGCAAGCGCGATCGAACGCCGGAAAGCGCCGGCGATATCGCCGGTCCGCTCCTGCATGATCAGCGCGTTGAACCAGTGCAGCGACACCCCCTGCAAGGGGAAGGTCAAGCCGCCGCTGGGTCCCTGGAAGGACAGGACGTAGATGACGATCATCGGGCCGTAGAGGAACAGAACGAACAGCGCGAAGAACGCCGCAAGCGCATAGAACGTCCAGGGCCGAGACCGATCCACCGCGCCGTGCATCCTCAATCCACCCTCAGCCGGTCAATTCCCGGCGCACATCGACCAGGCGCAGGATCGCCGACACGATCAGCGCCACGATCACCACCAACACCACCGCGCTCGCCGCCGCCGGAGGATATTGCAGGCTCGCAATCTCGGTCGACAGTGCCGACACCACGGTCGCGTTCTGCCCGCCGCTCATGATCTTGACCACGAAAAAGTCGCCCATCACCAGGGTAATGACGAAGATCGAGCCGAGCGCGATTCCGGTCTTCGACAGCGGCAGCACGACTTCCCAGATCACGCGCCAGCGACTGGCGCCGGCGTCATGCGCGGCCTCGATGACGCCGGGATCGATCCGCGCCATCGAATTGAAGATCGGGACGATCATGAACAGAGTGTTGAGATGGACATAGGCGACAATCACCGCGAAGTCGGAGAACAGTAGAAACGACAGCGGCTGCTGCACGACTCCGAGGTCGATGAGCGCGCTGTTGAACACGCCGTTGCGGCCGAGGAACGGAATCCACGAGATCATGCGGATGATATTCGAGGTCCAGAACGGCACCGTGCAGAGCAGGAACAAGCCCATCTTCAAGGTCAGGCTTCTGACATGGAAGACCAGGAAGTAGGCCACGGTGAAGCCGACGACCAGCGTCACCGCCCAAACGATGACCACGTATTTGATCGCGGTGAGATAAAGCCGCAACGTGAGGCTCGATTGGAACAACTCGATGTAGTTGTCGAGAATGAAGGTGGGGACGATCTGCCAGCGCTCGTAGTCGAAGAAGCTGACCGCGCCGACGAGCAGCATCGGTATGCCGAAGAAAACCAGAAGGACGACGGTGAGCGGCGCGACCTGCAGCCAGGATACGGTCTGCGGATTGATTTTCATCGTCACGGTTGTCGCGGAGCAGTCGGAATAAGCGGCGGGGCGCATCGGCGCCCCGCCGCGTACGGAAACGACGTCAAGCGGAGACGAACTCGTTCCACTTGCGGACCATGTAACGGTCCTCGTCCATGATGGTGTTCCAGCAGGCGATGTTGCCCATGCGCTGCCAGAAGCTGCCGCCGTCGCGAGTGCGGCCGGCCTTCTCCATCAGGTGCCCGTAGGGATCCTTGATGTCGTCTTTTGCCGGCTTGCCCTCGTACCAGTAGTCCCATTCGTCGGCGGTGAGGAACTTCTTGGCGTTCTCCGGCACCGAGCTGTAGTAGCCCTGCTTGGCGATGAAGCCGCCCTGCCAGCCGGAATTGTACCAATTGAGGTATTCGAACGCGGCATCGAGCTTGAGGCCGCTCAGATGTGCCATCGGCGCGATGCAGCTGCCCCAGCCGCGATAGCCTTCCTTGAGCGGCACATAGTAGCAGTCGATGTTGCGCGAACGCACGGCGGTGACCGCCGGCGACCACATCGATTGCAGCACCACTTCGCCCGACGCCATCAGGTTGACCGACTCGTCGAAGGTCGACCAGAAGGCGCGGAACTGCCCGGCCTTCTTGGCATCGATCAGGATGCCGATGGTCTTGTCGATTTCGGCCTTGGTCATGTTGCCCTTATCGGCGTATTTCAGATCGCCGCGCGACTCGATCGCCATCGCCGCGTCCATGATGCCGATCGAAGGCACGGCAACGATGGCCGACTTGCCCTTGAACTCCGGATTGAGGAGCTCGCTCCAATTCTCGATCTTGCGTTTGATCAGGTCGGGGCGGATGCCGAGCGTGTCGGCGTTGTAGACGGTCGGGATGCCGCTCAGAAGATCGGTCGGCCCTTTGGCGAAAGTCTTTGCCGTCGCCGACTCGAGATATTGCACCTTGTAGGGCAGGGTGCCTTGCGCCGAGACCTTGCGCCCGTCCGGATACTCGCCCTTGGTGAAGATCGGTACGGTCTTGTCCCACCATTTGTATTTGTTCACCGGGATCGGCTGCACGATATTGCGGCCGACCATGTAGTATTGGGCGAAGAACTCGGTGTCGGCGATGTCGATCGTCTTCGGCTCGTTGACCAGACGGTTCATCAGCGCGTCATGGTCGGCGGTCTGCATCTCCACCTGGAAGCCGAGATCCTTCGAAGCTTGGCGGCCGATGTCGATGATCGCCGAATAGGAGCCGCCGACCTGCACCAGCTTCACGTCCTTGATATTCTGCGCCCAGACGGTCGGGAATCCCTTCACCAGTCCCGATCCGACGGCGAGACCCGCCCCGGCCGCCGCGCTCTTGAGCAGGCGGCGGCGCGTGATCTGACCGTTCGCTCTCTTTGGGTTCTTGATCATCATACGCTCCTTTCTGGCTTGCCAGCCAAATCGCTTGATTGTCCGATGTGACATGCAAGGAGAGCGCCAGATTCAGCACCGGCGACCGGCACCGACGCTCCGTGCGCGAATTCCCGTTGTTTTTGCCTGAGGACCCTGTCCATGACCGCAGGTCGCGCCGGTCGATGAGCTTCCATTCGCGGCCTGTTGGAGTCAAGCTACCAAGCCGCCACACCAGCAATGCGCGCGGCGGTGCCTGAATGCCACACCAAACAGTTGCTCGCGTCTGACTGACAACTTGAAATGAGTAATATCGCGGCCGCGGCGGCGAGTTTCTGCCCGTGCGGCCGTTTCAGCTCCTCCCGACGATCAGACGGCTTCCGCAACCGGTGTCCCAAGGCGGGCGAATGCCGCGAGCGAGCGCTCGATCAGCTCGCGCGAGAGCCCGCGCACGATAAAGACGATGCGCGAACTGTGATCGTCGTCGGGCCATTGCGGCAGATGATCCGGCGGATGCACGAGGTGCTGGACGCCGTGGATCACGACCGGGCCGGGACTTCCGTCGACATTCAGCATTCCCTTGACCCGCAATATGTCGGTGCCGTGGGCATGCAGCAGCATGGTCAGCCAGATGCCGAACGCGGTCCAGTCCAACGGCCGCTCGAACCGCAAACAAAAAGCGTGGATCCGGGCATCGTGCCGATTGACGTCGTGATGATGGTGATCGGCAGCGGCGGCCTGCGCCTGCCCGCCCTCGACCGCGAGCCAGCGGCGCACCTCTTCGGCCCTGCCGTCGAGATCGTAGAGATCGCGGGTGAGGATGAGATCGGGATCAAGCTCGCAGGCCGGCGCCGTCTCCAGTTGCGGTGCGGCGGGATTGAGCCGCGTGAGCCGGCGCCGCAATTCGGCGATGTCGCGCGCATCGGCAATGTCGGTCTTGGTGATGACGATGCGATCGGCGACCGCGGCTTGCTTGGCCGATTCCTCTTGGCGCTCGAGATGCAGGAGGCCGTTGACCGCATCGACGGTCGTGACCACATTGCCGAGCCGGAAATGGTGGCGCAGCACCGGTTCGGCCATCACCGTCGACAGGATCGGCACCGGATCGGCTAGCCCGGTGGTCTCGACCGCCAGCCGGCGGAACGCCGGAATCTCGCCGCGCTCGCGCCGCGAGTAAAGGTCGCGCATTGCGGCGCTGAGATCGCCCCTGATGGTGCAGCACAGGCAACCGCTCTGCAGCAGCACGATCTCGTCGCCGAGCCGCCGCAGCAGATGGTGATCGAGGCCGACTTCGCCGAATTCGTTGACCAGCACCGCGGTATCGGCCAGCGCGGGCGAGGCGAGGAGCCGCTGCAGTAGCGTCGTCTTGCCGCTGCCGAGGAAGCCGGTGACGACGTTGACCGGTATCGCGGTTGTTTGTTCGGGCACGGCCACCTAATCCGTCGCTGCGAGCCGCTCGATGCGCGCGATCAGCGCCGGGTCGAGCGGATCGCAGGCTTGTCGCAAGATGCGCTCGGCCGCCTGCCAGAGCTGAGCAAAATTGTCGACGATCTCGGCCCGGCCGGTGCGGCTCGCGAGCTGATATTTGGCGCCTTGCCAATCGGTCAGCTCAAGCCCGAACTGCCCGAGGACGAGATTGGCGATGCGTACGCGCTCGAGCCGCTCGGCGCGCCGGGTCCGGGCGGAGGAGAACGGCATTGCCGCCCGGTCGGTCCAGTCGCCCTCGCTGCCCAGAGCTCCGCACAGTCCGCACATTCATCGTCTACCGATAGCGCCGCCGCCGCTGCCCGCCCGGTGTCACTACTTCTTCCGCGGATGGCGGCGGGCGAAGTCGTCGGCCATCTCATTCATTGTGCAGAACCGGACACCCGGGTGCCGGATGATGTGATGATAAAGCCGCTCCAGCATCATCAGCACGTGCGGCCGCCCGGATACGTCGGGATGGATGGTGATCGGGAACACCGCGTAGTCATACTCGCGATAGACCCAGTCGAACTGGTCGCGCCACATCTCCTCGATCGCGTACGGGCTGACGAAGCCGTGGCTGTTTGGTGCCTTCTTGATGAACATCATCGGCGGCAGATCATCGAGGTGCCAGCTCGCCGGAATTTCGATGAGATCGGTTTCGCGCCCTCGCACCAGCGGCTTCATCCAGTGTTCCGGCTTCTTCGAATAGTCGATCTTGGTCCAGGTGTCGCCGACGCGCACATAGTAGGGCTGGAAGTCGTGATGCATCAGGCTGTGATCGTACTTGATGCCCTTCTTGATCAGGAGCTCGTTGCTGACCGCGCTGAACTCCCACCACGGCGCGACATAGCCGGTCGGCCGCTTGCCTTGCAGCTTGGTGACCAGATCGATGCACTTGTCGAGCACGGCCTCTTCCTGCTCCGGCGTCATCGCGATCGGATTTTCATGCGTATAGCCGTGAATGCCGATCTCGTGGCCGGCCTGCGCGACCGCCTTCATCTGTTCGGGAAAGGTCTCGATCGAGTGGCCGGGAATGAACCAGGTGGTTTTGATGCCGAAGCGTTCGAACAGCTTCAGCAGGCGCGGGCTCCCGACTTCGCCGGAAAACAGGCCGCGGGAGATGTCGTCCGGCGAATCCTCGCCGCCGTAAGAGCCGAGCCATCCGGCGACCGCGTCGACGTCGACGCCGAACCCGCACAAGATTTCCTTTGCCATGACGTCTTCCTCCGCCGTTCCGCCGAGGGCCTGGCGCGAACCAGCAAGCTTCGCCGCTTCCCTCGCCCAATCGCCTTACGATACATAACGGAGGCGTAATTCGTCTACCTGCGGCAAGCTTGGCCGCGCAAACGCTCAGTAGTTCTGTCGGCTCGATGAACGCCACGGCAAGCAGAACCCGCCACGTCGTCGTCGTCGGCACCGGCGGCACCATTGCCTCGCGTTTCGATCCTGTGCTCGGCCGCACCATGGCGTCGCAGGGCATCGAGGCCATCATCGGTGCGGCGGAGAAGCCCCGCGACCTGCCCAGGTTGACGTTCGAGAACTTCTCAACCATCGCCGGCTTCAACATGACGCTCGCGTTTGCCGAGGGCCTGCTGGAGCGGCTGCGCGAGTTCGTTGCGCGCGACGATGTCGACGGCGTCGTCGTGACCCAGGGGACCGATACCATGGAGGAGACGAGTTTCCTTGCCGACCTCCTGATCGATACGGCGAAGCCGCTCATTTTCACCGGCGCGCAGCTCGCGCACGACCACCCGCAATCGGATGGTCCGCGCAACGTCATCGATGCCATCCGCGCCGCAGCGGCGGAGACCACCGGCGGCCTGGGCGCGACGGTGTGCTTCAATGGTCAGCTTCACGCCGCCCGCGAAGTGACCAAGGTGCACACCAGCGCGATCGATACGTTCCAATCCTATCAATACGGGGCGCTCGGAATCGTCGACGGCGAGCGCGTCATTGTTTACCGCCGGCCGCAGCTCCGCCTGCATCTGCGGCCGGAGCGGCTCGACGGGCGCGTCGAGATCCTGAAAGCGGCACTTGGCTCAAACGGCGGGATGATCGAGGCGGCTCGACGCGCCGGCGTCGACGGCCTCATCATCGAAGCCTTTGGCAGGGGCAACCTCTCGGCCGAGTTCGGACAGGCGGTGGCGCGTGCCTGCCGCGCCGGCCTGCCGGTCGTCGTCACCTCGCGCTGCCCGGTCGGCCGGGTCGAGCCGATCTATGGCGGCGGTGGCGGCGGCGGCCGCGATCTCGAGGATGCCGGCGCGATCTTTGCCGGCGATCTCAAGGGACCAAAGGCGCGGCTCCTCTTGATCGCCGCGCTCGGCGACCCCGCGGCGCGAGGGCGTATCCGCGAACTGTTCAATCTCCTCGGCCCCTGACGGCAGATATCCGAAAGCGTTTCGCCATAAAGGCAACGGCACCATGATCATCCAGACCGCGCCCGCAGGTACACCGCGACTGGCGGTGATGATGCACGAGCACACCGCGCTCTGTGCGCAGTTTGCGCGCGCGTTCGGCAACGCTCAGTTCGAACCGCTATCACCGCTCGATCTGATGATCTATGCCGTCGGGCACCACGATGCCGGCTGGGCGGAGTTCGACCGCGATCCGGCCACCGATGAACGGACCGATCTGCCGTACAATCTTATCGAAACGCCGATGCGGCACCTCACGGTGACCAGCCGGCTGTCGCCCGACTTCAATGAGCGCCATCACCCCTACTGCGGCCTGATCTCCAGCATGCATAGTTGGGGCCTTTACAACGGCCGCTACGGGCTTTCCAAACTTGTGCTCATCGACCAGATACCAGAAAAGGACCGCCCGCTAGTCACGCGCATGCTCGACGCCGAACTCGAGCGCCAGAACAGATTGAAAGCGGAAATCGGAAGCGACCCCAAAACATCCGGTTGGCTCGACGAGAAGAGACTGTTCCAAAATTACAAGCAGCTGCAGTTCCTCGATACGCTCGCCCTTTATTTCAATCGAACGCACCGCGAGGAGCGCGGGCCGCAGACCTTCCAGCACGTGCCGCTTGACGCAAACGATGATACCGAAGTCACCATCGAGCCGCACGAGCAAGGCGCATACGCGCTATCACCATTTCCGTTTGCGGCAGAAGGCGCCGAGTTTGCCTTTGCCGGGCGCCAAGTCAGGCCGCGCCAGCAACAAGCCAACGCCGGTTGGCAAGAGGCGCTCAGCCGGTCGCCGACCGAATGGGAGCGCTTTCGGCTGATCCGCGCGTAGGTCTCGCTGCAAGCGCCGGCCCTCTGCGGCTAGAGCGGAACGAACGCCTTTAGTGTTGCCTTTGCCGGAGCCGATTTCCAAAAATTCGCGGCGCGGCGATAGCCGTCGAGGAGGACACAGTGCTCGAAGTAGCGCCCGATGGTGAGCGGCTCGCGGGCAGGCTGATAGCGCGCCGGATTGGCAACGATGTTGCGCGCATCCCGGGGGCTCGTTGGCGGCAACGACGCCATGAAATCTTCGAAGGCGACAAACTTTTGCAACTCCGGCGAAATCATCGGCGGCACAAGCAGGCAGCCCAGTTCGGTTTTGGTCAGATCGAGCACCCGAAACTTCTCGACGCCGGCGTTGAACACCACGAGATTGAGGCGCGCCAGGGTGCAAAGGAGGGCAAGCGCGTAGCGGTCTGCGGCGGAAAGCTCGGTAAAGGCACGCCCGGCGGCGCGCTGGGCTCGCAGTTCCTCAATCCGCGGCTTGCGGTCGTATCGGTGTGAGAGCACACCGTCGGCAATCTCGCTGTAGGCCCATCGTGCGTGAACTTCCGGAAGCGAGAACGTGACTTGGGTCAAGGACGGCTCCGATAACCACAAGTGGTCACTTCGTGGCTGTTCGCGCGAGAATCCGCTCCGCCTCCGTCGAGCCCAGTTCGCTCGCGCGCTGATACCAATCGCGCGCTTTGGTCTCGTCGCCGACAACGCCGATCAGGCTGTGCTCGGCGATGTATTTTGGATCGTAGGTGACCGCAAGCGCGAGCGCTGCGTCGGCCATGCCTGCATCCGCCAGGTGCCGGAATATGAGCCGAGCCGAGGCGATGTCGCCGCTCCGCAGTAAATCCCGACCCCGCTCCATCAGCCTAGCTATTTCAGGGTCGATCGCTTTGACCGCCGCCGCGCCTCCGGATCCCCGACCGACCTGTTGACTGGTCTCTGCCGGTTTCGACTTGGCGATCCATTCGAGCTGCACCGCGCGGCTCTCCATGAGTCTTTTGTTCGGCGAGAGCAACTCGATCGCAGTATTCATGGTGCCGACAAAATCCTTGGGCGCATAAACGTAGACGCCATTGAGGTCGCGCGACGATAACTGCCAGCTCGCCTCGCTGACTGCTGTGCCCGCCGACAGGCGCGTGCCGAGGGCGAGGCCGGCGAGCATCAGGGATTCGCTGCCCGTCGCCGAGGCGACGGATACTCCGAGCGAGAGCGGTTCGTTGGCGAAGGTCCTTTGATTTTCGACGACCAGCCGCGCCGGCGGCGGCGATGCGTTCTCGGCCTCATTGAGTGTCGGTGCTGCCGCAGGAACGGGTGCTGCCGCGGGAGCAGGCGCCGGCGCGGGAACGGGTGCTGCCGCGGGAGCAGGCGCTACCGCGGCAACAGGTGCCACCTCGGCAACCGGCGCGACCGCAGGTATATTTGTCCGCATTGCCGATCGGCTGCCGGTTTGGAAACTCGGCATGATCGTGAAGCCGAAAGCGACGATTGCGGCGCCGACGACCATCGCCGCGACCAACAGCGGCGCGACGAAGCGCTGCCGCGCCGCGTTCGCCGGCTGCGGCACCACCTCCGGCTCGAGAAGGAAGCGCCGTCGCGGCCCAGGTTCGGCGAAATAACCCTGAAGCCGGGGGTCATCGGGTCCGGGCGGCAGGCCTCCGATCGGCAATCGCAGATTTGCGGTCGGAGGCAGCGTGGGCGCATCGGGCTCGGGGTCGCCCAACGATCGCGCCAGCTCGATTGCGGCTTTGATCGCGTCTTCGATCCGCGTCTCCGCGTCGCTGGCCGATTCGGCGCCGGCGGCCGACGCTTGATTATTTTCGTCCGCCTTTGGCTGATCGGAATCCGGTGCGAGCGTCAGTGTTTGCGGATCGGAAATCTGACTGTTCGGCTGCTCTAACCGCGCCCTTCGCGGCGCATAAATATCCACGCCTTCCAATTCGGTATTTGGCGGAATTGGAGTACTCATACTCGCCTCCAACGATAGACGTCTCGGTCGACCTCACCCAGCGTTTATCCCGATCGCGCGGCACCGCGCCCGCGCGCGGGCCCTAGTTCTTGGCGCGGCGATTCCAGTCCAAGAATTGGGCATACAATCTTTCGAGTTCTTGCGGAGACAGGTTGGAGCGCCCCTGACTCGCAAGGAAGTCCTTGAACGTAGCGAGCGAAGCCTGGCTGGCGGCGTCGACGTGCTGCGCGCGCCAGCGATCGATCCAGTCCTGTGCGGCCTTGAAGCGCTGCCATCCTGGCACCACCGCAGCAACGCTCGCTTCCTTCCATTTCGGATGACGCGGCGGTTTGGAGAATTCATCGATCCTGGAAAACAGCGCGTCGACGAATCTTGCGACCCTCTGGTAACGGTCGGTGTTCTCCGGCCAATTGAACGCGACCAGAAGGATGCCGGCGGCGACGGTGTCGATTCTCTCGCCTGGCGCTATCAGGTTCGGATAGTCGTCGCTGGTGAACTCCGACGGCAGATAGAGGTCTTGGAGCCGCGGGTCGTAGGGGATCGAGACCAGATGCAGCCGCCGATTCTCGTTCTTGAGATTGCGCGCGATCGGCATCACCTTGGCGGTTCCCACGATCCAGGCGTCGGCTTTGCCGTCGATGACTTCCTGCAAGGCGCCGGTGTCATCGTTGAGGTGCGTGGAATCATAGGTGACGTTGATTTTCAGCCGCGAGAATATCGCCTTGGCCGAATAGAGGCCGACGTCCTTTGGCGCTTCGATTCGTTTGCCCTCGAGATCGAATACCGTCTTTATCTCGGTCGGCGCAATAATATGAATCTCGTCGTTGTAGAGCTTCATAATGTAGCGTAGCCGCTCGGTGATATTTGACCCGTATTGAATTTTGTAGAATTCGGGAACGTCGGTCGCCACCAGGCCCATGTCGATGCTCTTGAGATAGAGCACGTCGATGACATTCTGCACCGGTCCCTTGCCTAGGACCGGCAGGATGCGCAGCTTGTCCTTTTCGTCGAGCACGCGCGCCATGTCGGCGGCAAATACGGATTTGGCGCCGCCGGCCGGAGCGGTGATGATGGTAACGGTGCCGGCATTGACGGCGTCGCGGTCGGGGAACGTCCACGGCGTGGTCAGCGGCGTGAACGCCGGCTCCGACGCGCCAGCTTGCGCCTGGGTGGCAGGTGCGTTCTGGGCAACCGCGTTATTGAGCCACGGGCCGGCCGCTGCGACGATGAGCGCAACCGGAATCAAATATCTCATGAGAGGCCCCCCCGGCACTTCACCGCATGATCCGAAGGTCGCAGCCGCGCGATGCACCTTCGGCATGCTTGCGACGCGAAATCGGCAACTTCCTGGCGCGTCATGCTTGCGGTTCAGCCCGGCAACAAGATGTTTGCTTATTGACGGAACCGAGACTGGCGCGCCCAGATTTCGTCACAGCTCGCAGCGCCGGGATGGTCTCCGCTCGCGATACGGCAGAGAACGGCGATGCTGCGCGCGGGCGCAAACAAGGCTCGGACGGTCGCGCGTCGTGGCCCAGCGGCGGCTGTCGGGCGCTTGGCGGTTACCGCTTGTCGGCTGGCTGTATGATTGTTCCAGGCTCGTCTTCGATGGTGGAATCCGCATCCGGCGGCGGCGGCGGTGGCGCGGATCCCGGTCTCAAATTGGCGGGAAGCGAGGCCGGGTTGACCGGGGCAAAGGCCGAACCCTGGCTCGATTTGCCGGTATAGGCCATCAGCCCGTCCTTGCTCGAGACAATGTCGCCGGGTCGCAGGGTGGGATCGCTTTTGACATCGAATGACGAGAGGCCGAATGCGTCTCTGCCATTGCAGGTACAATTGCTCACCAGTTGTTTGCGATAGACGAACGCCGTGCCTAGAGCCGCGTAGCGCTGTCCGTCCTGGGCGACGGCGTTACCGATGTCGGCGCCGAAGAACACCTTGGTTTTGGCGTACGGGCAAATTGCCCGGCAAGTTTCCGTCGGCGTGGTCTTCGCCATATTCTCTAATGGGAAGTGCTGGCCATCGCAAAGCCTCACGCAGAAAGCGACCGAGTGACCTGTGCCGCCGCCACCCCCGCTCTCATTCACGCTCTCCGAGCCAAGCCGAGCCGGGGCGATCCGTCCCACGCCGGCCGCAGGCGGCGTATGGATGTTGGGCGCCGGTGGTGGCGGCGGTCGCTCCTGAGAGCCAAAAAAGAAATCGAATAGCCCCTCCGCGCGCGTCGAATGAGGCGCCGCCACACCTGCGGCGGTCGAGAGCACGCCGAGGAGGATTGCGGCGCACCAGCGCCGCTTTTTACGCCCGGATGCCATCGCTTCACCTCGCCATAGGCACATTCTCGACAAGGAGGCTCAAACGTCTTCCCTGACGATCAAATCGCGCACCGCAATCTCATCGCAATTGAACGCGTGAATCGCCGAATTTGCAACGCATTGCCATCGAATTTCGCGGCGAGACTTGAGCTTCGGTCGCGGCGGGGAGGGGAGCATGGTACTGCGTATCCCAAGACTGCGTGTCGCAAGACCCATCGGTTTAGTCGCGCTTGTCTCTACACTGTTCTCGGTCGGCGCGGGCATCGGAGCGCCAGCCAATATCGCGCGCGCTGACAATTGTCTGAACGCGCCGAATTCGCCGACGCCGCAGGGCAGCCATTGGTACTATCGCATGGATTGGCCCAGGCAGCGCAAGTGCTGGTACTTGCGCGCGCCGGACCAACCGCCACAGGAAGCGCTGCAGGTCGTGCCGGAAGCGGCATCGGCTGCACCGTCCGAACTGGCGCCTGAGCCGTCCGTGGCACCGAGCGACGACGCTTCGCCTTCGCCGCATGTCAAAACGCTTTCCGTCAGGCAGCAGCCCGCTCCGATGACGAACGGGGCCGCGGAGGGGCCGGTCCGCTCAAGCGCACAGGAGGGTAGCGGGGTGCCCTCAAACGCGCCGGCGTCGGTGCCACCGGCAAACAAAGCACAGCGCAGCGCCCAGGCGCCGGCAGCCGCTACCGGCGTGGTGTGGCCCGATCCGCCGTCGGCGATCGCCTCACCCGCGGCCACGAATGCCGTTCCGAATGATGACGGCGCTGGCTCGTCCGGACGCGCGGCGGACATTCGAATGTCCGAAGACGCGCGAAGCTCGGTCGCGCGTGCGGCGTCGACCGCGCCCGCAGCAATGCCGCAGTCGGCGACGGCGACCCCCGTCGAAATGCTGCTCTTGCTCGCCCTTGGGCTGGCGGCCGCCGGGATTCTGTCCCGTATCGTGATGAAGTTCGCCGCCGCGCGGCGCGAGCCGATCGTCACCGACTACGCCGATCTCGACTGGATCGACGACAACGCGCTGCAGCCGCAATTTCTCGACGACCCAAGCGACCGGGAGTTCACCGCGCACTCCGATGGGTACGCCGACTTCCGGACCGAGCCAAGTCAGCCTCCGCCGGCGGCGTCAAGACGGCGAAACCCTGCCATGCCTGAATCACCGAGTGCGGCCGCCGAGGACCTTGAGGCGACGGAGCGCGTGATCATGCGCGTCCTCCATCGCGCGCGCGCTTGAATCGTCCCGCAGGCGCACACTGCGAATGAGGCACGGCGCTCCTCGGCACCGGTCTACGCGCCGCCGATGAGCAGCGCGACAGCGACACCGGCGACAGCAAGGAAAGCGAGCGCGGCGGCGCTGCCGGCGACGGCTCGTCGACCGGCGAAGACGGCGGCGTACGCGGCCTTGAGGATATTGTTCGATGAACAGGCGATGAGGATTGCTGCCGCAAGCGTCTCGGCTGGCGTTCCCGAGGCTCCGCCTTGCGCCAAGTTCAGGACGAATGGATCGACATCGGTGATGCCGACCACTGCGGCGAGCGAATAAAGGCCCGAAACTCCGAAATGCGATTTGACCCAGGTCGAGAGAAGCGAAACCAGGATGAAGAGCGCCGAAAAGAGCGCAGCCGAACCGAGTGCGAGCGGATTGCCGCCGGTCATGGGTGGCTTGGCCTGCAGAGGCTGCGGCGATCTGCGCTTCGCTCGCCAGTATTGCAGCGCGCAGATCAGGAGAGCTGCCAGCGACAGGCCGCATAGCGCCGGCGCAAGCCGCCACGCCAGCATCCCATTGAAGACGGCGACGACCGCCAGGATGCGAAGATACATGACGCCGCTCGCGAGCGTGATCCCCGCCTGCAATTCGCCGTCACCGGCCTCGGTGCCGGCCTGCCGGGCGAGCGCGACGGTGGTCGCGGTCGACGAATAAAGGCCGCCCAGTGCCGCCATCCACAATGCGCTGGCCTTGGGCGCCCAATAGCGCTGCGCCAGGTAGCTCGCGTAGGAAATCGAACAGACCGCCACGAGCGCGAGCCACGCCTGCCGCGGGGTGATGCTTGTCAGGGTCGTCACCGGCTCGGACGGCAGCAACGGAAGAATGATCCCGGTCAGCACCAGAAACTGGCCGGCCGTAATTATCTCCTTGATTTCGATGCGCCGCGCTAGATTGTGAAGCTGCTCGCGGCCGGTGAGGAGGAGCACCGAGGTAACGGTCGTTGCCACCGCCACCCAAGGCGGCAAGGCGAGCGCAATGGCGCCGAGGAGATAAGCCTGAATATTGAGCACCAGAACAAGCAGGCCGACATTGGGCTCATCCGGTCCGTCACGCTCGCGCAGAAGCTCTCGATAGTAGATGGCGAGCCACGCCCCCAGCGCCAGTAGGCCGCCGGTGAATGGGACGAAATGCGCCGGATCGAACAGATAAAGCACGCCGCCGCCGAGTGCGAGCATCGGGAAAGTGCGGATGCCGCCTGGCCGTCGGGTGTGCGTGCGGGCGAAGAAATCCTCAAACGCCAAACCGAGAAAGAAGCTCAATCCGAGAAGGAGGCCTACGCTGATCGGTGCCGGCGCCGTGATCATAACCGGGCCAATCTACTCACCCGGCCGGCCTGCCGAAAGGCGTTGGGCGAGATCAGTCGGCTCGAATGCCGGCGGCAGCAGCCGATCCCCACGGGGCGCGTTCGGCCTCCGCGCGGACCCTTGCTTGATCTGCCTCAATAGGCTGCAGCCACCGCTTAAGATATCCTTACTACGACGCAGGAGTATCCTTACTACGACGCAGGAGTAGCGCCTATGATCAAGGACATTGTCGTCAACTTACAGCTCGGAGAAGATGGCGGACCGGCCGGAGACTACGCCATATCGCTGGCCAGCATGTTCGAAGCCCATATTGCCGGCATTGCCTTCGTCTATGACGCAATCATTCCAGTATCCGCCGTCGGCTACGTTCCGCAAGAAGTCATCGATGTCCAGCAGCGCGACAATGAAGCCGCGGCCAAGGCGGCGATCAGCCGGTTCAATGCCGCGGTCATGCGCACAGGCGTCTTAGCAGAGCCATTGCTCCTCGGCAGCGACTACGCCGACGCCGGCCGCCGCTTCGGCCGCTTGGCGCGATATTTCGACCTTGCGGTCGTCGGGCAGCCAAAAGCCGACGGGAGCCCAGTCGAAGCGATGATCGCCGAAAGCACCCTGTTCGGGGCCGGGCGGCCGGTGATCATGGTGCCCTACGTCCAAAAGGCGCCGGTCAAGCTCGACCAGGTGATGGTGTGCTGGGACGGCGGCGGCTCTGCCGCGCGCGCCGTCGGTGACGCCATGCCGCTCCTCAAGCGCGCGCGAAAGATCGAAGTTGTCGTCGTCGCCGGCGAGCGCGGCAAGCCGGCCGAGGTCGAAGTCGCAGACATCGGCCGGCACCTGGCCCGTCATGCACTGAATGTGGCGGTCGAGCGCATTCCCGCAGGCGACGTCGAGGTGGGCGAAGCCTTGCTGTCGCGCGCGGCCGATGTCGGCGCCGACTTCATGGTCATGGGCGGTTACGGCCACTCCCGGCTCCGGGAGTTCGTGCTCGGCGGCGCCACCCGCAGCATCCTGCGTTCGATGACCGTGCCGGTGCTGATGTCGCACTGAGCGAGTTGCCCCGCGTGACTCGGTAGATTCTGAAAGGCGCGATTCCGCCTTCAGTGTGAGACCGTCACCTTATTCGACTCGACGATGCCCTCAAGGCGCGAAACATCGCTTTCGAGGCGCGAAATATTCTGCATCAGGCGCTCGCTGGTCAGGCGCAGAAAGTAGTAACCAAATTCCGGATTCTGGAAATAAAGCTCGAGCAGTTTCTCATAGGTGATGGTGAGGACATCGCCGTCCTCGATGCACTCGACCGTCCCGGTGCGCCGGTTTTCCGGCGCGACGAAGCCGAGTTCGCCGACGAAACGGCCGGGCGGAAGTTCGATACCGATCTCCTTCACCAGGAATTTGCCGGTGACCGTCAGCAGCATTTCCTTGGCGACGTCGCCTTTGCGAAACAGCACGTCGCCGCTGTGATACCGGCGCGGCGTCATGAACGGTCGCAGCCAATCCATCGACAGATCGCCTTGCGCAGAGACCCGCGCTTTCTTGACCAGGCTCAGCATCTGCCGGAGGCGGAATACGTTGATCGGCAGCGAGAGGAGATAGAGCAGGAAGGTCGTCACCGCTCCGGCCATTGCGCCGTAGGCGATGAAAAACAGCATGCTGATGATGCCGATGACGCGCAGCGGCACGATGGTGCGCACCATCAACGTGGCGACGTAGAATACCGCGCCGGTCACCGCCAGCATGTTGGTGAAAGTGATATTGGCGATGAAGATTTCGACCAGGCGGTTGAGCACCGCGTCGAAAGTCAGGTGCGCGGGATCGAGGCCGAAGTGCATCAGCACTTTTTCGACCCGGAAGCTCTGTGCCGCCATGTCGAGGGCACGATGGAATATTGCGCTAGGGTCCGGATTTGCGCTGTTCATCCTTCGCTCGTTCGAATCAGATGCCCGCCGAAGTCAGAGAAATTAGCGTCACCGTGGCCGCGACCAAAGGCGGGTCGTGTCCGGGATCACCTTCTACGCGCAGAGATAATCGTCCGCAATCGGACCCGGCCGGCCTATTGGCCGCTCGGCGTGCGCATGCCGAACCAGGCATCACGGACCTGGTGGTAGTGGGTGGAGGGATCGTAGATCGAGACCGGAAGGCCGAGCATTTCGGCCGACAGCCGGCCGACGGCCGATACCAGGCTGTAGGAAGCGACGACGCGATCATGCTGCGCGACGATCAGGCTGACGCGCGCATTAACCAAGGCCTGCTGGGCGTTGAGCACGTCGAGGGTTGTGCGTTGGCCGGCCTGGGCCTCGTTGCGAACACCGTCGAGCGCCCGCTCTGAGGCCTCGTTCTGCCGCACCGCGGCCTCGACCTGGGCCTTTGCCGCCTGCAGCTGGCCCCAGGCCTGCACGACGTTGGCCCGAGTCTGGTCGCGCACCTGGTCGACGTTCAGGCGTTGCTGGGCGACCGTCTCCTTGTCCAGGCGGATGGCCGAGTATTCGGCGCCGCCCTGATAGATCGGCACCGTGAGGCTGAGCATCGCGGTTCCCAGGAACAGACTGGGCGTGATGATGTTGGAGAAGGTCTGCTGCTGCACGCTTCCCTGCAAGGCGAGCGTCGGCAACAGCGCGCCTTCCGCAATCCTCACCTGCAATTGCGCCACATCGACGCCGTAGAGCGCGGCGAGCACGGAAGGATTCTGCGCCGAGCCGAGCGCGATTGCGCCGTTGAGCGTCGGCGGCGCCAGCCGATCGACCGGCGCGGCTGCGGCAAGATTGGCCGGATCAACGCCGATGATGCGCCGGTAATTGGCCTTCGTCGTCGTCAGCGTCGATTCTGCGGCGTGCAAGCTCGCTTCGCCGCCTGCCAATTGCGCCTCGGCCTGGGCGACGTCGGTCGGCGTCACTTGGCCGGCGGCGAAACGATTGCGCGTGTCCCTGAGCGTGCGCTCGAGGACGCGCAGGTTGCTTTGCTGCACCTCGAGGTTGGCGCTGTCGCGCGAGGTGTCCATGTAGATGGTCGCGGCCGACAGCAGCACGGACTCTTCCATGACCCGCAGCGTCTCGCGCGCCTGGTGGACTTGGCTCTCCGCTGACCTGACCTTGTTGGCGGTCTGCTGGCCGTTGAACAAAGTCTGCTGGCCGGTGACGCCGATCGACCGCGGCGTCGTGTAGCCTTTGATCGTGAACGCCGCGCCGTTGGGCAGGCCCGGCGGGATCGGCGGAATAATCCCGCTTTCGTTGGTGAATTGCTCGCCGAGCGTGGCGTTCGCAGATAGCGTCGGCCGATAGCCGGAAAGCGCTTGGGCCACGCTCTCGTCGGCCTGGCGCACGATCGCGCGCTGGGCATTGAGCTGCGGGTTGCTTTGATAGGCTCGCGCCAGCGCGTTCTCGATCGTTTCGGCACCGACCTCGCGCGGCAGCGTGGCGAGCGCGATCGAAACTGCGACGGCTGCGATCACAACGCGCCGTGCCGCTCGATCCACGACCGGCGGGAAACCAGAACCAGCGGACAGCCACGGTCCGGCCTCGAAACGATCGCATGCCGACCGCGGAAATGACGACAGGGATCGCGACCGCTTTCGAGCCCGGGGAACGACAACCCTACTCGCCACAATCAGCCCCGATCTGCGCGGCGAAACCTTAACTTGGGCGTTTCGGCCTTACAAGATTGCGGGCGGTCGAAGGGCGGTGGACAAGCCCACGGCCGCGCGCGAACGAAGCCGTCGCAAGCCGCCGCCGCCGCTCACTCGTCGGGATCGCGGCGAGCGCGGCCGGAGTAGGGAGCGCGCACCAGCAGGTTGAGTTCCCGCAGACCGAGCGAGAGCGCGGCGAGAAAGAGCGGGAGCATGAAGTAGAGGACGCGGAACGTCAGCAGCGCCGCAACCAATTCCTCCTTCTGAAACTGCGGCAGCTCGAGGAGCATCGTCGCCTCGATGACGCCGAGACCGCCGGGTGCGTGGCTGACGGTGCCGAGGAGCGAGGCGGTGAGGAAGGTGATCAGCACGGTCAGGAATTCGACCGCGGGGCTCGCCGGCAGCAGCGTGTACATCGCGAGCGTGACCATGCAGAGGTCGGTCGCTCCGATTCCGATCTGCAGGAGCGTCGCGCGCAGCGACGGCAGCGCGAGGCGCCAGCCGGAGCGGCCGACGGCGCGGCGCCGCGGCGCGAGCCAGGCGAGATATCCGGCGACGGCCAGCAATCCCGCGAGGCCCGCGGTCCGATTGATCCACGGCGGCAGGTGATCGACGACGCTGGCGACATTCGGTGCGTAAGCGATGGCGCCGCCAAGCATGACCGCGTTGCCCAGCCAGAACGTCATCCCGGTAATAACGGCGATCTTGGCGACGTCGACGACGGTCAATCCCCAGGCGCCATAGATGCGCAGCCGGACCAGGCCCGCGGTCAGCACGGTGGCGCCGAGATTGTGACCGATGGTCGAGCTGGTGAAGCTTGCCAGCGCGGCGACGGGGTAGGGGATGCGGTCGTGGCCGATGGTGTGGAGCGCAAAGACGTCGTAAAGCGTCAGCGTGCTGTAGCCGGCGACGACGAACACGCCGGCGATTGCGATTTTGTGACCCGACTGCGCCTTGATCGCAGCGACGACTTTGCCGAGATCGACGTCACGCAAGATCACGTAGAGCGCGAACAGCGCGAACGCGAGGATCAGCAGGCTGAACGCCACGCTGATCCAGTTCCGGCCGAATCTGGGAATGATCGTGTGCGCGGTGCTCGTCACATGCGGCTTCGGCTTGCGGTGAGGAGCATCCCCGCCGACACAAGATCGTCATCTGATTCGCGCGGCAAGTTCCCATCAGTTCGTAACAGTATTGTTACGAGCCGACCGCATTCCGGACCATGTCCAACGCCGGACCGTCACACGATTGAGATATGAAATGGCAATGGTTGTCGCATGCGATTCGAAAATGCGCGAGCCGGGCGGTCGCAGCCGGAAAATTCCCGATGAAGGTTTTGATCGCGACCGACGCCTGGCATCCGCAGGTCAACGGTGTCGTGCGCACATTGGGCTCGCTCGCGCGCGCAGCGAGCAAGCTCGGTGTGACGGTCGACTTTCTCTCGCCTGACGGTTTTCCCTCATATCCGGTGCCGACCTATCCCGGCTTGCGGCTGGCGTTGCCGAGCCGGCGCCGGATCGCCGAGCGCATCGAAGCGGCGAGGCCGGATGCCATCCATCTGGCGACCGAAGGACCGATCGGTTTTGCCGTACGTGCCTATTGCCGCCGGCACGGGCGGCCGTTCACGACGAGCTACACGACGCGGTTTCCGGAATATATCTCGGCGCGTTCGCCGATTCCAGAAGCCTGGGTTTATGCGGTGTTGCGCTGGTTCCACTCGGCCGCCAGCGTAACGATGGTGGCGACGCCTTCGCTCAGGAGCGAGCTTGACGGCCGTGGCTTCGGCAATCTCGGCATGTGGACGCGCGGCGTCGATGTCGATCTGTTCCGCCCCGACCGCGCCGTCGATCTTGGCCTGCCGCGGCCGGTCTTCATGACCGTGGGACGCGTTGCGGTCGAAAAAAATCTCGAGGCGTTCCTTTCGCTCGATCTTCCCGGCAGCAAGGTGGTGATCGGCGACGGGCCGCAGCTTGACAAGCTCAAGCGCGACTTTCCGGCGGCAAATTTCCTCGGTCCGCTCGAGAACGGCACGCTCGCCGCGCATCTCGCCGCCGCCGACGTGTTCGTGTTTCCGAGCCGTACCGACACTTTCGGCATTGTGCAGCTCGAGGCGTTGGCGAGCGGCGTTCCCGTCGCTGCCTACCCGGTGACCGGGCCGAAAGACGTTATCGGCGATCATCCGGTCGGAGCTTTGAACGAGGATTTGGACGTTGCCTGCATGCAGGCGCTGCGCGCTTCCCGTGATGCTTGCCGCAAATTCGCGCTGAGCTATTCGTGGGAAAACAGCGCGCGGCAATTTCTCGGCCATGTCCGCAAAGTGGCCGCCGGCAGCTGCGAAGCAGAAATGGCGATGACTATGACCGAGACCGCCCCTGGCTGAGGCCGCGGGACGCAGTGTCATCGTCGGCGCCACCCGTAACAAAGGGACCACTCATGACCAATCTCGCGCATATCGAACTCGACGAACAGACGATCACCAAGGCGTACGCACGCTGGGCGCCGGTCTACGATCTGGTGTTCGGGGCGGTGTTCGAGCGCGGCCGTCATGCCGCCATTGCCGCCGCCGAGCGCGTTGGCGGCCGCATTCTCGAGGTCGGGGTCGGAACCGGGCTGTCGTTGCCGCACTATTCGCGTGATTGCCAGTTGTCCGGCGTCGACATTTCCGAGCCGATGTTGCGCAAGGCGCAGGAACGCGTGGCCGAATACGCGCTGAGCAATGTCGAGGGACTATGGGTGATGGATGCCGAGCGTCTGTCGTTTCCCGACAACTCCTTCGACGTGGTCGTCGCGCAATATGTGATCACCACGGTGCCCAATCCTGAGGCGACGCTCGACGAGTTCGCGCGCGTACTCAAGCCCGGCGGCGAGATCGTGCTGGTAAGCCGGGTCGGGGCCGAGGCAGGGCTGCGGCGAACGCTCGAGCACTGGTTTGCGCCGGCGGCGCGAAAGCTCGGCTGGCGCACCGAGTTTTCCTTCGAACGCTACGCGCAGTGGGCTGAGCGCACCAGCGGTGTGCGCCTGATCGAGCGCCGTGCCATGCCGCCGCTCGGCCATTTCTCGCTGATCCGCTTCGCCAAGGACGGCGCCACGCGCCGCGCGCGGGGCGGCTTGACCCAACAAGCCCTTCCCGCGGCGCGCGCGGCAGGTTGAGGGCCGGCG
>Ga0187784_10000231_pt1 | contig 38732 bp, 26 predicted proteins | sample 1015_SJ02_MP15_2_FD_132964 | JGI IMG/M metagenome (GOLD analysis project Ga0187784, IMG submission 132964) | Tropical peat soil microbial communities from peatlands in Department of Meta, Colombia - 1015_SJ02_MP15_20_MG | ecosystem: Environmental > Terrestrial > Soil > Wetlands > Peat | place... | reverse complement strand
GGGACACTACAGCAACTGCGGGTGACAGATCCTGCCATTGACTGGCCGGAGCGAACCCTTCGAGATTGACGAAGCTGGTGCCGTTTATAACGACATGGCCGATCTTGACTACGCCGCGAAGTCCGACCAACCTCTTCTCGTCGATCTCATCCTGCCCGAGCAGGTCGGTGTCATAGCCGAAATCCCGCAAGAACCAGTTCAGCTTCCAAAGAGCCCGACGGGTGCAGTAAATGCGCCCTGTAATTGATCGTCCGGTGAAATGCTGAGGCTCGAGTACTAGAAGCCGCAGAATGTAGTAGGGCTTCTCGGGATGCCAGCGGTATTGGGCACGAGCTACTCGGACCAGATATAGGCTGTCTGGAAGCAGAACGCTTGCAGCAGGATCGGCCTGGTACAGCCCCTCGATGCGGCGCTTCACGCCACACCAGCTTTCGGATTGCCGTAGCTGTTGAGCTGGCAGAGCAAGGCATTTCGGTCTTTTTCGGCCCAATCAGCTAGGTGTGCGACGAAGTTCTCGACCTGCTCGCGAGTGGCTTCGCGCAAGGTCTTCACACCACAGAAATCAGTAGCGTAGGACTTGACCAACGTGGCATCGAGCTGATGCTGGCGAATGAGCTGGCAGAGGCGATCACGAACTGTGCGCCCGCCGAAATTCTCGTCGCCGTTGCCATCTGTAGGCTGTGGGAACTTCTTCGTGTGAGCAGTAGAGCCGGTCTGGGCAGTTGAAGATCCGATCTCCTCAACCGAACAGATGCCGATGCCGTACGCTTTCCGCAAAGCGCGGTTGACCGCCCGTGTTTCTGCCACACGCATTTCCGCACCGTGAAGCAAAGGAGAAACGTTGGAAGGATCCGCATCGCCGTATCCTACAAAGCCCTTCGGTCGTCCTGCACGGAACACTGTAGCTTTGAAAGCCCAGCGGTTTTGTGAAGAATCACAAAAACCTTGCACCATTTCTACATGTATTCCAGAGCACTTGCGCCGCGACGACAAGCGCAACAGCCCGGAATGCGTGACGTACCAATGTCCATCCAGATAAGTAACATCTCCTCTGCCGACCGAAAGCCCGTAGTTAGATACCAGGTCCTTCAATGATGTGAGGAGGGGCACAGAGAGCCGACCCCAAAGTCGCTCCGCAAATCGCTTGTTGACCGGAAACACGATCGACCTTCTCTTCATAGCTCCTCCCAAAAATGCCTGCACGAGTAAGCATATGCTTGCTCGTGCAGGCATGTCAAGCACCAGGCTGAATTCTTGTTTTTCCCTGCTGGATGGTGCATATATGGGCTACACAGTGAGCGAAAAGAAAAAGAATCCTCATGCTGTCGCTTTGTCAAAGCTGGGCGCCAAGAAAGGCGGTGAAACCAGGGCTGCCGTGCTTTCCGCCGAGCAGCGACGCGAGATCGCCCAAAGGGCAGCACGTGCGAGGTGGGCCAAGAGCAGGAGAAAGCCTAATTCAAATCAATGATCGTCCCCATCTATCTGTAATCGTTTCAAATAGATACAATCAACCAAGCACAAACTGTGAAACTGGTACTTGTGATTCTCGTCACGGATTGTTCAAGCTGTTCTCGCTTGAGCCAGAAGGCTGAATGGGCACACTCCCGACTTAACTGGAAAAGATTCCCCGCAGCTCGCATCTAAATATCCAGCATTATGGGACTACGTCTCCGGGCCTCCTGTTGTATGGGAAATTCGATGGTTTGCTGCGGATCGAGACAGTTGCACGGCTGCGGGGCCTCTTTGCAAAAACGAAGCCAATAAGTGGCGTGCTCTCAAAGAGAACACTTTCGTAACGGTACGCAGGATTTCGGAGCGGCCATTGGTTTCCCGCCTCAGCGGCAGTCCCAAAGAACTCTCCAAATTTTGTTGACTTCCGTGTTATTGAGATCAAAGTTCGCCCGTGCCGCATTACGAGCTACTCTTGGCTCGAGCATCACAGGCAAGGATGATCTAGATCACTGTCGGGAGTTTCCCAAATCCGGAAACTAGAGGTGTGCCGGATGCTTGAGCATCCCATTCCTCGACTCCCCCGGCGCACGGCTGCAGAGTGCTTCGCCAGAGGACGTGGGAGGGAAACCCACCGGTTAGGATGTGCTTAAGCATCCGGTTTTCTATCTTGCCACATCGCATCCTGCGTTAATAATGAGGCTCCCCCACTCTGCATTCTCCCAGGGACTCGCTTCATACCCACCGTGCGGCACAGCACGTCTGATTCCACGCTAGCGGTACGGCGAATTGCGTTCTTCCAGCCAGAACGAAATCCCTCTGATCTGAACACGCCCGCCGCGAAGATTCGGGAGTTCCTCGATGCCAAGGAATGTCGCGCCGCGACAACATCCGGCTAAATATTCTGCAGAGTCTATAATGCTCATAGTTCATGAGCTTGCCCGTACCGCAGACTGCAACTGCGACTCTTCCTTCAAAATCCTTGAGAAATCCGCCGCAAGCCAGCGTTATCTCCATAGTGATCATTGTCGTGCTGTGGGGTGCGATTTATGTCGCCGGCATGTTCAGCCCGCCCTTGCTCGATGATGCCGATACGGTCCACGCAGAAGCCGCACGCGAGATGCTGCAGACCCACGACTGGGTCACCTTGCATATTGATAACGGGATTCGTTACCTGGAAAAAGCGCCGCTCATGTATTGGGGCGTAGCCACAAGTTATCGTTTCTTTGGAATTAGGGACTGGAGCACCCGGCTGCCGTTGCTCATTGGCGTTCTGGCCATGCTGCTGATCACCTACTCTCTTGGCCTTCGAGCCTATGGAGAGAGCGGCGGCTTGTACGGCGCCGTGGTCTTGGGAACCTCGCTGGGTCCTTATCTTTTTACGCGTTTCCTGATCCCCGACGTGCTGGTCGCGTTGTGGCTGGGTTTGAGCTTCTTATTTTTTCTGCGTTCTCTCGACCAGGATCCGCCGTCCCGAGCGACTTGCTGGGGTTTGGCAGTGACATGTGCCCTCAATGTACTCACGAAGGGATTGATCGGCCTGGTCTTTCCCGTAGCCGTCATCCTTTTATATCTCTGCCTCACGCGAAATCTTCAGCACCTGCTCAGGCTTCGCCTGTTGTCCAGCATCTGCGTGTTTCTGGCCATTGCTGCGCCATGGCACATTCTTGCCGGCATCCGCAATCCGGACCAGGGCTCAATACGCGGTTTTTTCTGGTTTTATTTTGTCAACGAACATTTCCTGCGTTATCTCAATAAAAGGGTTCCGCGCGATTACGATACTGTGCCGCTCTTCATTTACTGGGCACTGGTGTTGATCTGGATGGTTCCCTGGTTTGTATTTCTTCCGCAGGCGTTGAAAAATGTTCGGGTTCGGCGGCACAGATCGATTTCTGACCAGACCGCGCAGAGCAATCCGAACTTACTGTTTCTGCTTTGGGCCCTGGTAATCCTGATATTCTTCAGCTTCTCAACCCGCCAGGAGTACTACACGATTCCGGCTCTGCCCGCTCTGGCCCTGATAATTGGGGGATGGTTGCAGCGGGAAGAAGGGTCGAATGAAACCGATCCCGAGCGGCGGTACGGCAAGATTTCCTCGCTGGTATTGTTCTTGATTGGTGGGCTGGCTTTTATGGTTGGTGCTGGACTATTGCTTGTGTCCAAAGCCCCCGCTCCCGGCACTGACTTGGCCGAACTCCTAAAGAAGAACCCTCAAGATTATGCTCTATCTTTCGGCCACTTCCTCGACCTCACGCCGCAAGCCACTGGCGCTTTCCATCGGCCGCTGCTGGGATTTTCACTGGCGCTGCTGATTGGTACGGGGCTGAATTGGGCGTTCCGCCGTTACGGGAATACCGTGCTTGGAAATACAGCTCTGGCCGTTATGATGGTCGTGCTGCTGGCGTGCGTGCACAGTGCCTTCGTAACGTTCTCGCCGATCCTGTCTTCGAAACAGCTCGCCGACGCGCTGCAGAAGCACTATCGTTCAGGAGACACGGTCGTAGTGGATGGGCTTTACGAGAACGCCTCGACATTGAACTTTTATACCGGAGCATTTCTGCACAGCCTGCACTCGCCCGCTGGAAATCTTTGGTATGGTTCGCAATTTGCCGACGCCCCGAAAGTATTCGAGACGCCGGCATCATTTCACACTTTGTGGAATCGCCCGGAGCGGGCCTTTCTTTGGACCGACCAGGCTGAGCCAAAGGAACTGGCAGCAGAAAAGTCGTACGTGGTGGCCCGTAGCGGCGGAAAATCAATTCTGGCCAACCAGCCTCTGGCAAAGTGATCAAGGCGCGGTCCTGGCCAGTTTCCCATTTTTCAGCGTGTATGAGGCTCCGCGCCACGTCACTGTGTCTCCGGTAAAGCTGATTGCCCAAACGCCCAATGCCAATATGTCTCGCAGCGGCAGCCACCAGAGCACGCCGGTCTGTGGCTCCCGCAGCACCTTTTTCTGGATATAGGCTGCGACGCCGAATCGGGCGATAAGTGTGATGGCAAGCAATAACCAGGCCCAAATCGCGCCGCCAGCAAGTATCAGGGCTAACAATACCCATGGCAGACCAAACGTGATCACCAGCCCGATGTATCCCCCGGGGCGTGCGTTCTTTACCGTACGTGCCCAACGCAATTGGTGATCAAGAAAGCCTTTCATTGTGTATCGCGGCAGAATACTGTCAACGATTACATCCGACAACTCGACATGCATCCCCATTGCAGTAATGCGCCGGCCGATCTCATAGTCGTCGGCAAGGTAATCGAGCAATGCTTCGAAGCCGCCTATTGCCACGAGGTCACGGCGACGAAAAGCGAGCGTCGACCCCAGGCCGAACTTGATTCCTTCGATATTTCGCGCGACCAGAACTCCTGGGAAAAAATCAGTGCTGATTCCCAGTGATTCCAGCCGAGACGCCGGTGTGTCGTTAGGAACGCCGCGATACGGGCAAGTTACCAGCCCAATCGCGGGATCAGCCAGAGGAGCGAGCACACGCGGCAAATAATCGGGAGGCACGCGAATATCGCTATCGGCCACGATAATGTGTTCATAGCGGGCATGAGGCAACATTTGCGCCAGGTTGCTGACTTTGGTGTTGCTGCCCAAGTTTTGCGAGCAATGAACCAGGCAGATTTCATTCTGCGGGAATTCTGCTTTTAGCCGCTCCACCAGATCGATTGCCGGGTCATCGACATCGCTGACGCCGAATATGAGTTCATAGGCCGGGTACTGCTGCAGGCAATGACTGCGAAAACATTCGTACATCTCGGGATCGGTGCCCTTGAGCGGCTTCAGGATAGAAACAGCGGGCTGATTCTGTGTAGAACAGGCACTCTTGCCGGCCGACGCGGAGTCTCTCTGGAACCGCACAGCACTCCAAAGACAGAGCGCATAGTAAGCGATGCTGGCAGTCGCTGCCGTTACAGCCACGAACTCTATGATCCGGAGAAAAATCATGAATGCTGAAGGCAGCTGATCTTATTCGTATCGCAAAGATTCGATCGGATCCAGATGAGCCGCCTTCCATGCCGGATAAATGCCGAAAAGCAATCCCTCGATGGCGGCGGCTGCAATACCGAAAACTGTCCAGAATGTTGACATACGAGCAGGCAGAGATGTCCAAATCAAGGGAATAATCCAGGTAATCACCGCTCCCACCAGTACACCAATTACTCCGCCGAGCGCTGTCAAGGTGATGGCCTCGAGCGTGAATTGCAGCAGGATATCGGTCCTGCGAGCCCCAATCGCCTTGCGCACGCCAATTTCCCGGGTACGCTCCGTTACCGACACCAGCATGATATTCATTACCCCAACTCCACCCACAATCAGTCCTACACTGGAAACGGCAAACATGAATATAAACACAGCGCTGGAGATCTGGTTCCACACCTGGACCAGCGAATCCTGAGTGAAGAGAGCAAAATTATCGGGCTTGTCAGCAGGAACCTTTCGCCGCCGCCGCAGCAGTTCGCGAATCTCGTCCATGGCTTTCGGCATGTCCTGCTGCGAAGTAGCCTTGGCGCCTATCCAGTATTGCTTCAGCTCAGGATGCAGCTTACGGAAAACTGACAGCGGGAGGTAGACGACGTTGTCGTTCGGATTTTTGCCGCTGGAGAACACGTTCTTAGTGGGTACGGCTACCCCAATCACGGTAAACGTCTGCCCCTCGATATTGATTTCTTTTCCCAATGGATCACTGTTTGGAAAAAGCTCCTTAGCGGTGTCACTGCCCAGAACAATCACCGGGGAATGATGTTCATCATCCAGTTCGCTGAACCAGCGACCGGTGGACAATTCGAACTCGTAAACATCCTTTACCGCCGCCAGGTCCCCTTCCAGGATCGTGTTCTTGGCCCGGCGATCGCCATATTTCACGACATAAGTGCCGGTTCCGAATTCCTGCTGAATGAACTGCAAGGTGGGAGTAGCCGCCTTGACATGGGGCAAGTCTCGCACCGCCATGGCGTCCTCCAAGGTCAACTCCCGCCGCTTGCGCATCTCTTCGGTGGGCATGCCGAATTTGAAAGGTTCAACGTGAAACGCAAAGATAATATTCGACCCTATGCTGGTCACGACCTGGCTGACATTATCGTTCAAACCACGCACAACCGAAGAAATGCCGATCACCACCGCCACGCCGATTACGATGCCAAGCACTGTAAGCGCTGAGCGCAGCTTGTTGTTGCGAATGGTGTCCAACGCCAGGGTGACAATTTCCGTGTAATCGCTTTTGCGCATCATGATGAATTGTGCAATGTTGTAATTGCGTAATTTGGCAATCTAAACTGCTCTCGATGGGTTTCAAGTACCAAATTACAAAATTACCCAATTACAAAATGCCCTACAGTTCGTATCGCAGGGCGACGATCGGATCCAGCAGAGCAGCCCTTCGTGCGGGATAAACTCCGAAAAACACCCCCACGCTGCCCGAAACGAGCAAAGCCGCAGCCACAGCCCAAAGTTTGACCGCCGAAGGCATTCCGATCACCGCTGTGATGCCTTTGGCGAAAGCAATTCCGAAAAGCACACCGAGCATTCCTCCCACTACTGCCATGGTGCTCGACTCAATCAAAAACTGCAGCAGCACATCGCAGCGGCGCGCGCCCATGGCCTTGCGAATCCCGATCTCGCGTGTGCGTTCTGTCACCGAAACCAGCATGATATTCATGATCACGATGCCGCCAACCACCAATGCAATGGATGCGATTGCAACCATCACGATAAAAAACGTTCCGCTCAGGTTTGCCCAGATGCTGAGAAAACTCTCGTTGGTTTGGGCAACAAAGCTGTCCGGTTTGCCGGGGAGATCGTGGCGGCGGGCACGCATGATGGCGCGAGCCTCATCGATTGCAGCTTCCAGTTGTGGGCCGACTCCATTCGCTTTCCCGGAAATGCGAATGTTGGTGTGCGATCCGAATTGTTTCAGGTAGGTTGAAATCGGGATCGCCACGTAGTTGTCGCGGCTCTGACCTAGCGTAGTCCCTTGCTTCTTTCCCACTCCAATTACGGTGAAGAGCTGTCCTTCGACCCGGATTTCCTTATTCAGCGGATCCATGCCGGGAAATAGATTATCGACTACGTCGCTCCCGATAATGGCGACACTGGAGCGATTATTCTGATCGTTCTGGTTGAGCATCCGGCCGGAGGTCAGGTCGACGTCGAGGATCTGGGCCATGCTCGGCGTAAAACCGCGAATCCATACATCGCTGATGGATTGTTGCCCATACTTCGCGTGTCCGTCGATTTTGATGGTGGAAGCGCCAATCAGCGCGCAGTGCTGGCAAGCGTCGCGCACTGCCTCGTAATCTTCGATGGTGATGTCCTTGCGCTTTTGTCCTTCCAGAAACTGGTCAATATTGGTGACAACCGGCGAAACCTTGCTGATCAGGAAGACGTCTGCCCCGAGATTGAAAATTTTCTGCGCCACGTAACCATTAATGCCGCTGGTGAATGTGACTACCGCGATCACAGCCGCGACTCCGATCACCACCCCAAGCAAAGTCAGCGCTGAGCGTAGCTTGTTGCTCCAGAGCGACTGTAATGCGATGCGAATGGCTTCCAGGACACTCATTGCCTTGCTTCGTGAGTTGCTCGCCGGTTGCTAACCGCTACCAAAACTTAGTCTAGCAGGCGCGGCTACGACACAGCAGGGGGAATCCCCGCGAGATCCCTCAATTGGCAAAGAACACCGAGTTACTTTCGTCATTGCGTTTGCGCCATCACGCTTCAAACACAAACTACGGTCGGGCTAGCATCAACTCGTGGTAAATCCGGTCAGGTTCCGAGGCACGTGTGCCATCGGGCGATTGCGCCCGGGGGTGCGCCTGACCCGGTACTCTCGGCATCTTGCGGCCGGAGACTGGGGCGGCCGACACTCTAGAAATCTGGGACTGTTACTGACCGCATCCAGCGCCATGCCACGTCATTCGGGAGTTTTGTCCAACTAGCAGAGTTAACCTAATGCAGCTTGTCCCCCAACCCCAAAATTCAGATCGCGGCGCAGTCTTGCGAACTGTGGCCGAGCGAGCGCAGGTGCTTACCCGCGGCACTGGTGCTGCTCTCGCGCTCGGCCACAAGCGGGCCATGATTTGCCGCGCCAGTGTAGGCGATGCACCCAGATTGGGTTGGCAGTTGGATGTAAGCACGGGTCTCTCGGGCGAGTGCGTCCGCACCGGTAAGGCCATACGCTGCGACGATTCAAGCAATGACCCTCGCGTTGACGCTGAGATCTGCAGCCGTCTCGGCATTCGCTCGATCCTGGCGGCGCCGATCCCGTTTGAAGGCGAGATCGTTGGCCTGTTGGAAGTTTTCTCTTCGCAACGATTTGCCTTTCACGATGGCGATCTTGCGGTTGTCGAGAGCTTGGCGGAAACGGCGCTTCCGGTCCCTTCTCCCAAACCTACGCCGCCACCGAAATTGCTTCTCAAACAAGAGCCCGCATATCGTGTATTCCTCGACAACCTGATTGACATGGCGCGGCCGGCGCGCACTGCACCGCTGAAGCTGACTTCCCGGCCTGCTCGGTTCTGGCCCGATGTTTTTGTGCCTTCGCCTTTGCCCTGGGACCGCTTTGTTCAATCCCTGATGCTGCACGTGATGATGGTCGCGACCCTGCTTACCATTCTGCAATTTGGAATTGCGCGGCCACGTCTGGTGCCCCGGGACCCGCTCAGCTTTAGTAAGTCAGACATCATTTATTATGTGCCAGCTGAGTACTTGCCGCTGATTAAGAAGGAAAGCGTCCCGGTGCGGACGCGGCCAACTCTTACTTACCCCAAGCAGGCGCCGCTCGCGGTACGCCGCGAGTCAGGTCGTCCCACGCAGGCTTCGATTGTGCCGCCTGAGATACATGCAAAGCTAGATTTGTCGCTGGCGCGAATTATGGCGCGCAATTCGGCTCCGCCTGTTGTCCCGCTTTCAGCGACGATGCGAACTCAACTGACGACGCCTGCTGCGAAAGTCTCAGCCGTTGCGCCGCCACCGGATATCTCGGCAGCCTCGCGAACACAATACATCACTCCTGCGGCGCAAGTAGTCGTCGCCCCAGCTCCATCCGTGCACTTTGCAATCCGCCAGACCGCGAGCCTTAACATTGGTCAGCTACGGGTTGTCGGGCCGGCACCCGAGGTTTATGAAAACGGCGTACCTTTGCAGGTCGCACAAAGAATTCTGGGTAGCACGCAAGCGACTGTTGTGCCACCGGCACCTACGGTTGGGAGCCTCGGAAAGACGGAGCAGCGCGTCGCCTCCTTACCGGATGGCACTGTGCGAGTGGTGCCACCGGCTCCCTTGCTTCAACTGGCTGGCGCGTATCTTAGAGGCAATCCGGAGGGTAAAGTGGTTGTGGTCGTGCCACCGCCTCCGTCGGTTCAGGGTTTTGATCGTTCCGGCGCCCAGCATTCGGGTTCGTTGCCTGGTGCCAGCGTACAAGTTGTACCGCCCGCCCCTTTGATTACAACCGCAGGCGCTGGTGGAACTCGGGCGTTTAGGGGCGGTGTCGTATCCGTAGTGTCTCCGGCTCCTTCCGTCGATCATCTTGGATACCCTGGTGCTCAGCGCGTCAACTCAATACAAGCCGGTGTTGTGCAGCCAGCAGCACCGCCTGTTGCGATTAAGACGAATGCCAGCAAGAACGGCGCCACGATTGCCATGGCCACCGGGCTACCAGGGGGGCTGCTGCCGGGCGAACTAGTCTCTAACAGCAAGGCGGAGTTCGGCGATGCAAAGGATTTCCCTGATGCCAAAGAGCTCAATGTGAATTTCATTGGGCCGGCGCTGGTGCTTCCCGCATCTTCCTATTTTTTGAGCTACGAAGTTTTCATAGCAGAGGAACGGCTAAGCCGGCATCAGACACGGCTCATAAAGCTGGTCTACGACTTTCTGCCTTATCAGCCACGCCTCTCGGCTTACGGTCCGAACTATCCGGCCATTGAAAACCTTCATGCCACAAGAGACCCGAGTTGTGACGAAACTCTTGCACAGGTCGAGGCTTCGGCAAAGGCGGTTCATTGGTCTCAGGTCGACCGCACTCAGCTCAGCACGAAGTCTGCAAAGCAGCGGCAAAGCAGCTTGCCGTGTTACCGCACAACCGCAGACGAGTACCGTCGCGCGCGTACTCGTCAGCGTCCTGATTAACTCGTAGCAAGACCTTTTACACTCACGCGGGACTTGGCGGCTGCTGAACAGCGACGTTTTGAACTACCGACCGTCGCTCGGAAAGTGCAAATCCTCTAGTGAAGACATGAGCACATCGGCACAGCGAATGGGCGCCGGTGGTCTATTGGTCAGACCACTATACCCACACGCTTGGGCATGTTATAGTGCTTCCCCGAATTGGGTAAACCAGAAGATGTACAAAGCCGTTCACACGTCGCGCCTTTACGAGCAGATCGTGCAGCAGATCGAAGAATCGATCCTCAAGGGTTCTCTCAAACCCGGCGACCAACTACCAGCAGAGCGCGAACTCGCGCAGCGATTTGGCGTAAGCCGCACCGCCGTGCGTGAAGCAGTCAAGGCTTTGCGCGAAAAAGGCCTGGTCGAAGCGTACTCCGGCCGCGGAACTTTCATCACCAACGGAACTTCGCAAGCCATGCGGCAATCGCTCGACTGGATGACGAAGGTTGGTCAGCGGGATGGCTTGCCTTATCTGGTTGAGCTGCGTTCCATCCTCGAGCCGGAGATCGCGGCGCTGGCGGCGACGCGGGCTGAGGAACAGCACCTCGCTGCCATGCGGGATGCCTTCAAGGTCATGGATCGTTCCCGCGAAGACCCAGTTGCTTACATTGAAGCGGACTTGGACTTTCACTTTGCTCTGGCCGAGGCCGCCGCCAATCCCCTGATCCTTTCCTTGATCGATTCGATAGTGGACCTTCTGCGCGAGCAGCGGATGCGAATTTTCCACGTCGAAGGTGGTCCCGATCGCGGACAGTATCATCATAAGCGGATCCTGGAGGCGGTCGAGCAACATAACGCCGAGGAAGCGCGGGCTACCATGCGGGCCCACTTACTGCAGGTTCGCGAGGATTCGAAATTTAGCGAATCGCAGCCAGTTTTGAAAACAACCTTGCTGGCCGGAGACTGATGGATTTCGAGTGCATCAACTAATTCACCCGGTGATGACACTGCCAAGGCCCAGCAGGGAGGATCATTTGCGCGCGCCCATTCCGCACGCCTGAGCATATTGATTGATTATTTGCAGAATCTTGTCGTGAATCATTGCAACCGGATGGTTTCGAATGACTCCCGCGCGCACCCTAGCGCTCTGATCGGGAAGGTGCTGGCTGAGCAGAGGAGTCGGCGCCGGATTCGCGGTCAAATTCACAAGCAATCTTTGCAAAGCCTTCGCTACTGCCGGCTCCGGCCAGTAATAGCGGCAGCGGTCACTCCAGCTGTACTTACGCGCAAAACGCAATGCCGCATCATCGCCGTGGTAATAACCCTTCCAGTGTTCCGGATTGGCGAGCATTGCTTCTTCCAGAGATTGGCGGACGCGAGAGATTGTGACACCTTTCCGCTCCCCCAGCCACTCTTCTTCCACTGCCGCCAGGGCAAAAACGGCCTCGCGGAATGTAAACGTCAGCCATGGCCCTACTTTCAAAATCGCGAAGTGGTCACGGACCAGCTCTCGCAAGGCTTCAGGCGCTTGATAGTCCGTGGAATGCGCTTCGTAAACGCCTTGCCATTGCTCGCTCGCGAATTGAGCTAATCCCCGTGCCTTCTGGGAAACATAGGGGAAGACGGTAGCGTCGCCGAATTCCACACCAGGCTGCACCACCAATGCGATCACTCGTTCCCACGCTGCTTGCAGGCCGCGCGCTTTGAATGCGTCTCTGGCCAGTTGAACGGTGCGGGCCGCATCCTGCGTTCGCGTCGTCTCCGGTGCCTGCCCCTCATTCAACTCACCACCCGGAATTGGTACCTCCGTTCCGATAACGTAGATGGGCGGAGGCGAACCAGGTGGCAGTTCCTTGTACGCGTCTTCAGCGGCACGGCACAAATCCGCGGCGCGGTTGCTGATGATTTCATCGCCCAGTGGCGTCGAGGAATCTCCGAGATCATTCCCCAGGCGCATGCTGGCATCGAGATGGATTTTCGTATACCCAGCCAGCACGCAAGCTCGTATCAGTTCCGCGGCCTTTTGCATCGCGGAGGAGGCATCTTCTTTGCGCCAGGCATGAGGACCCAGGTGATCGCCGCCAATGACTATCCGCTCAAAGGGAAATTCCAACTGGGCCGCGATTTCTTTTAGGCAGGAAACAAACTGCAAGGGAGTTTGCCCGGCATAGCCGCCATATTGGTTAACCTGGTTGGAAGTTGACTCGATTAAGAGCAGGCTATCGTCGCCCCGCGCCTGCAGCATGCTTGCTTCCACTACGAAGCGATTGGCTGAGCAGATGGAATAGACCCCAACCGACTTGCCGCCGTGATTCGCGCCGAGAATGTCGGCAAGCTGCTGGCTAGCTCCGATGATGTGCCTTGTGCGCTGGGCCGTCGGGGTCACTACCTTCTTGGGGCCCCTGCTTGCTCAACGCAGAGGCAGAAATCCTCTCGCGAATCACCAAGGAACTAGAAGTAGAACTTCATTGCAAACTGAATGAATCGCGGATCACGAGCCGCCTGCGCTTGTCCGAACTGCGGGGTACCGTACTCGACTGCGAGCGGTTCTTCGCTGATCGCCCCCGCAGGTCCCAACAATGGATTGACATGGTTCCAGATGTTGAAGAATTCCGCACGGAACTCAAAGTGCATCTGCTCGCGAATCGGGAAGAGCTTGAAGATCGAGAAATCCCAATCCTGCAACCCCGGCCCGCGCACGATGTTTCTGCCCGCATCGCCGAAGGTGAAGAAGATATTATTGGTTGCGAAGGCACAGGTGTTGAACAGAGTGCCCGGCATGCACGGCCGCCCGTTTGGATTACCTACAAGATTGGGCCGCACCTGGTTGTATCCGACCACGCCACCACCGTCGCTGGTCGAGACGTTGGTCACTGAGCCGGAATCGGTAATGGTGAACCAGTTACCAGTCTGCACCGTCGTGATGCCCGCTACCTGCCAATTCCCGATGATCTGGTTCAGAACACCGCTGGCATTCCCACCGAACTTCTGCCCGTGTCCGAAGGGCAATTGATAGGCGTAGTTGATGACAAAGCGTTGACGCACGTCAATATCTGCATTGCCGTACTCCAGCCCCGGATACAATTCATTGCGGAAATCGCCGTTATTGAGCGAGCCCAGGCTGGCACTGGAAGCGTCGTCGAGCGCGTGGGAATAGGTGTACGAAGCTCCGAACTGCAGGCCCCCGGAGAGCCTTTTTTCGAGGTGCACTTGCAGTGCATCGTAATTAGAAATGTCATTGGCGCGCAGGGTGTCGATTCCGCCGTCAACGGCAGGAAAGGGACGGCGCGGCGCAGTCGGGCAGTTTTCCGGAGTGTTGCCGTTGGTCGTACAGAAAGTCACATTGGGCTGCGCCTGATTGCCGTTGTACATCCCGTAAAGATTCGATCCGTGCGACCCTGCGTACGAAACATCCAGCATCAGCTGGCTAGGTAGCTGGTACTGCAATCCCAAATGCCATTGCTGCGTGTAAGGCGTCAGTAGGGTCGGGTTTTCCGAAAAGAGGGTGGGTGTGTTCGGATCGATTAGCGACTTGGCCGGGAACCCCTGGAACAGATGCAGCAAGGGGATGTTTTCCGGGCCAACAACCGCACAATTCAGGCTTGGGATTGCGGGGTTTGCTGCCGGGAGGAAGCATGGCTGGGTGAAGTTTTCCGTCACAAAAAAGGGCGGATTGAAGCCCGGACTGGGGTTGGAATACGGGCCGTTCTCCTCGCCGCCGTAGAAAATTCCGTAGCCGGCTCGCAAAACCAGTTTATCTGTAATCTCGTATGCCAGTCCGGTGCGAGGCGCGAAATTGTGCAGGTCCGGCGAAATCAATCCGGGGGTACCATTCCGCAAAATGGGGATGTAAGAGGCAATGGTGGGCGTCAACTGTGCGGTCTGGCCACGGGGAACAATCAAGGAATCATTGGTGTAGTCAAAATTGGCTAGCTCGTTGAAGCGCGCTTTGACCACGGTGAACAGCTCGTACCGCAGTCCCAGATTCAAGGTCAGCTTGCGCGTAGCCCGAATGTCATCCTCGGCAAACCAGGAGTAATCGCCGCGGTGATAGTCAACGTTGTGCTGGTTTGTGATCGTCGCACCATCAGTTAAGCCCAGCAGAAAGGTTGCGTACGCTTCGCCTCCTGTGGTGGGTGCAGCCGCGTTATCCGTGAAGTTGCTGGCAAAATCCATCGTGCCCCGCGAAGCCTCCGGCTGAAAAATGGTGAACTCTATGAAGCGCAGTTCTGTTCCGAATTTCAGCGAATGCCGGCCGTGGATCTTCGAGAGGTTATCATCAATCACATAGGCATTCTGCTTCTCGATCGAGGGCAGGAAACCGGAGCTTCCAATTTCTGCGGTGCCGTCGTCAATGGTGATAGTCGGCAACCCACCGTTGTTCAGTCCGGGCGGGACACCAGGAAATCCCAGCTGCTCCGCCACATTCGTGTTGTAATTCAGTTGAAAACGGTGCGAGTTGATACGGTTGTAGCCGAGACGTAATTCGTTGACCATGCTCTGAGAGAAGGTATGAGTTTCACTGATCGCGACACTTCGGTAGGAATCCTCCTGATAGCCATCCTGGAATGCGCCTCCATCGAGCGCGTTGTTGAACGGTGAAGGAATAAAGCTCGGTTGATCTTCATAACTGAAACGACCGAACAAGGAATCGTGGTCACCGATCGTATGGTCAATGCGGATGTCAAAATTATTTTGGCTTTCGGTTCTCTTCGGCTCCGCCAGATAGTTAGAGCCATTGATGTTCGCATTGGGGACGGGAAACAGCGCCGAGAGCCGCGCTGCCAGCGGATCGATTAAGCCCTTCGAAAATATGTTTGTCGGATTGCCTGCCGCATCTATTCCTATCGGCACGCTGCAATAACCATTGGGGTACTCTGCCGAGGGAGTCACTTGCTGGGCCAAGTAGGCGTTGAAAATCTCACCCTGATATGTCGGATGGCCATTGCAATCAAGCGCCGTTTGACCAGGTATCGGATTGCCGTTCAAATCCACGGCTGTAGCCGGCGTAGTTGTCAAGAAAGACGAAAAATCTCCACCGATCTCAGCCGGCGTCGGAACCAGAACCAACTGCGGCAGGGCCTGGCGGATTCGAAGACCCTCATAATCTCCGAAGAAAAAGGTCTTGTTCTTGATGATTGGCCCACCCAAAGTGCCGCCAAACTGGTTCTGCTGGTAGGGCTGACGTCCAAAGATGTCGAAAGCATTCCGGCCATCGAGCACGTCATTTCTGAAAAACTCGTAGACATCGCCGTGAAGTTGGTTCGTGCCAGACTTGATCACGGCGTTCATCACCGCGCCGTTGCCTCGTCCAAATTCAGCACTGTAGGAATTGGTTTCCACTTTGAATTCGGCGATGGCATCGACTGAAGGTTGAATAACATACGCGCTTCCGTTCAGCACATCGCCCAGGTCGGAGTTGTTGTCGATCCCGTCCAGCTGAAAATTGTTCTGCAGGGAACGGGAGCCATTGGAACTGAAACCATATGACAGTTCCACGCGGGAACCCGGTTCAGCCGGTCCCACTCCGGCGCCTAACAATGCCAATTGGGCATAATTTCGGCCGTTAAGTGGAAGGGTTTCGATGGTATGGCTATCCTGCACCTGACCCAGCTCGGAAGTCTCAGTTTCGAGTTGCGGTCCTTGGGTGGTAATGGTGACGGTTTCGGATATGCTGCCAACCCTCAGTTTGGCGTTGACCGCCGGCTGCGCCTGCACATCAACTTTGACCGGCCCCAGCACCGCCTTCCGGAAGCCGCTTTTCTCGATCGTGACGCTGTAGCGGCCAATCTTCAGCGGACTCACCACGTATTCGCCTTGTCCATCGGTAGTAGTCGTGACCGTGGTTCCCCGGTCCACGTCGGTGACAGTGACCTTGGCCCCGGTGACGACCGCACCACTTGGATCGGTGACCGTGCCGGTAATACCGCCGGTATCCTTTTGGGCAACCGCGGCGCTGCAGGCCATCACCGCGATTCCGGCAAGCAGCACCAGTTCCCGGATATGCATGGAGTCTCGAAACCGTGGCACGTAACGTAAGGTGAACCGGTTCATGGGGGCCCTCCCTGAGCGGCTGTCAAAACGTTCGAAGGTCTGGCGCTTTCGTATTATTTCGATTCCATACTATTAGTTACGACTATAGCAGAAGTCAAGCTGAAAAATCTCGTCCGAAACCCTCATCTAACCCACAACGGGTTAGGCCTGGTTGGGCCGCCGCGCGCAGGCCGGTCGAAAGTTTCCATGGACAAACGAAAGTAAACGTTATAAAAGGAAATAGCAAACAAAAGTGCAAGACGGACTTGCGTCTTGCGGCAAAGTTGCCGTGCTCAACGAAGAACGCCGCCGTGCCATTCTCGAATCTGTGAACCGCGACGGCCGGGTGCTGGTTGCCGACCTGGCGAGACGTTTCCATACCTCCCAGGTCACCATACGCAAGGACTTGGAGTTGTTGCACGGGCAGAGACAGTTGCATCGCACCCATGGGGGCGCTTTGCCGGCGCGGGACGGGGCTTTGGACGATCCCACACTGCGCGAAAAGGAACAGCTTCATCGCCGGGAAAAGATGCTGATCGCCGCGGCCGCCGCCCGCATGGTGCAGAAAGGCCAGGTAGTGATTCTCGATTCCGGTACCACCACCACCGCGGTCGCGCGCGCCTTCCGCGAGTTGCAAACCCTTACCGTCATCACCAACGCCGTAAACATCGCAGCCGAGTTGGCTGGGACCTCGATTGAAGTGATTTTGACCGGCGGCACGCTGCGCAAGAATTCTTTTTCCCTGGTAGGGCCGATGGCCGAAGATACACTGCGCCACCTGAATGCCGACATTCTTTTTCTCGCCGTAGACGGTTTCGACGTGCGTCACGGGCTGACTACACCGAATCTGCTGGAGGCCAATGTCAATCGTGTAATGATGGAGGTCGCGCAGCGGACGGTTCTCGTATGTGACTCCAGCAAGTTCGGGCGGCGAAGCCTTTCCCTGATTGCCCCCACATCCGCGATGCATGAAGTCATCACTGACCGGGGAATTCCAAAATCCGACTTACGTGCACTGAAGAAAGCCGGCATCGAGGTCAAACTTGTCTAAGCCACTGGAACGTAACCCTCCATCGGATGCGCACTCGTCCTCGAAAGCCCCAGGTGTTCACAGCCTGGCTGAAATCGTCTCTCAGCCGCAGTGCTGGAGTTCTTGCCTTGGCGAGCTGCGCGCGAGCGGCATACTGGACCGAGTGCGTAATCAATTCCCAGATGTTCAAGACTACCTCTTTGTAGGCTGCGGCTCGAGCTACTACGTCGCTTTGTGTGCGGCAGCCACGATGACGGCTTTCACCGGACTGCGGGCCCGCGCCGTTCCCGCTTCCGAACTTTTGTTTTATCCGGACGTGGTGTTGGCAGCAACCCGGCAGTGCCTTCCGGTGCTGATCTCGCGTTCAGGGCAAACCTCGGAGGTGCTGAAGGCCGCTGAACTTCTGCGCTCGCGCTCCATCCCAACACTGGCGATCTCTTGCGCGGAGGGCCAAGCTCTCGAGAAACTGGCCTCGCTCACCCTAACTCTTCCTGCTGCTGATGAAAGAAGTACGGTGATGACACGCTCCTTCACTTCCATGCTTCTCACTCTGCAGAGCCTTGCCGCCAGCGTCGCGACAAATCGCGAACATCGGGAGAGTCTGGCCAGGATGCCCCAACTCGCGGTGCCGGTGCTACGCCCGCTGCCTGAGCGCATCCACGACTTCGTTTCTTGCCATCGCTTTGCCGACTACGTTTGCCTGGGCCAAGGCCCGTTTTTCGGCTTGGCTTGTGAGTATGCGCTCAAGGTCACCGAAATGTCCGTGTCCTATGCGCAAGCCTTTCACACTCTCGAGTTTCGCCACGGACCAAAATCCATTGTCGCCCCGGAGACCTTGTTGGTTTTTCTCATTTCGCAAGCCGGCCGCGATGCCGAGACAGACGTTCTCGAGGAAATGAAATCTCTCGGTGCTACGACTTTCGTCGTGGTTAATCACGCTGATCAGCGAATTCGCGGAGCCGCAGACATTTTGGTTGACCTCGCGCTCGGCACACCCGAACTCACTCTGCTCGCGCCTTCGCTTGTTCCGGGCCAGTTACTGGGTTTGTACACCGGCTTGAGCAAGGGCCTTGATCCCGATTCTCCGCGAAACCTCAGCCGCTCTGTCATTCTTGATGACGATCCGGCCGGGAAGCCAGAACATGCCGCGCTTTGATGTCACCATTGCCGGCGAGCTGAACCTTGATTTGATTCTTTACGGTCTTCCCGCCGAGCTTCCGCGCGAGCGTGAACTCCTGGCGGATGGCATGATGCTCACGCTCGGTTCCTCCTCCGCGATCGTGGCGCACAATTTAGCCTGTCTGGGTAGCCGAGTAGGTTTCCAATCGCGCATCGGTAAAGATGAGCTCGGCGACATCGCGCTGAATCGCCTTTCTGCCAGCGGCGTGGACACCTCGCTGGTGCGCCGCACCGCAACGTCAAATACCGGCTTGACGGTGATTCTGCAACACCGCCCATGGCGAAACATTCTCACATATCCCGGCACGATTACAGAGCTGAGCTTGAACGATCTCGATTTGCACTACCTTGGGGACTCACGCCACTTCCATCTCTCGTCATTTTATTTGCAGAGCAGTTTGCGGCCGAATGTTGCAGAATTATTTCGACAAGTGAAAACAGCCGGATTGACAACCTCGCTCGACACCAATGACGATCCTGAAAATCGCTGGGCAGAGGATCTACGCGATGTGCTCCGCTACGTCGACGTTTTTCTGCCCAATGAGCGAGAAGCCTGTAAAATTGCGCGGACCGACGATGTGGAGCGTGCAGTGCAGCGGCTTTCAGAGTTGGTTCCGGTACTTGTGGTTAAAGCCGGGGCGAAAGGCGCTCTGGCACGGCGTGGGAAGGAAAAGTTGGAATGTCCTGCAGTGCAAGTGGATATGATCGATCCTGTTGGTGCCGGGGACAGCTTCGATGCGGGCTTTCTGCATCAGTATGTTCGTGGCGCCGATCTCGCCACATGCCTGGCGTGGGGAAATCTGGCGGGAGCGCTTTCTACTACCGGCTCTGGCGGCACCGAAGCCTTTCGCGATCCCACTCGCCGGGGCACGTTCTTCCGCGAACACGCAGCCGTTCTCCCCAAGTTGTCGCTCTGAACAGAACGAGGGATCTGTGCAGTTCTTCAATTTCCCAACGGCAGTTGGATGACGGCTTCACAGCCTTTTCCATTCGGGCGATTTCTCAGCGACAAGCTTCCGCCGTGCGCTTCGGCAATTTGCCGGCTCAAGGCCAAGCCGATCCCCGATCCTCCTGGTTTGGTGGTAAAGAACGGAACGAATAGATTTGCCGGGTTGGCAATGCCAGGTCCTTCATCCAGCACGCGCACACTGACCCAGTTGCCATTCTTCGTCCAACCCACCCTGACGTTTCCGCCCTTATCAAGTGATGCATCCACAGCGTTGCGAATGAGGTTGATCAGCACCTGCTGCAATTGGTCAGGATCGACATTCAGCTTGATTTCCGGCCCTGGATCAATTTCAATCAGGGCGCGGGTTTCTAAACCAGCGGCCGTTCGAACCAGGGTTCCCAAATCCGCGCGGCGAAGCTCAGGTTTTGGCAATCTTGCAAGCCGGGAGTAGTCGCGCATGAAGCGGCTCAAGGCGTCGGAACGCTCGTGAATCACTCTCAGCCCGCGACGCAAATCGTCCTCCCAATCGGCAGCTCGAGCCTCCCGCTTCATAATGTCTTCCAGGCTGGCAGCAATCGAACAAATCGGCGCTAACGAGTTATTCAGTTCATGCCCAAGAACCCGCACCAGGCGCTGCCAGGCTTGCCGCTCCTCTTCCCGCAAGGCGCGGCTCAAATCCGCGAGCACCAGCAGATAGTGGGGCTTGCCGCCTTGCCGGAAGACGGAGCGACGAAATCCCCAACGTCCGGACTGGCCGGGAAAACTCTTTTCCAGAGTGCGCGCCGACTCGCCTTCCAAACATTCCAGCAAAGACAGTTCTTCCGCGGTTTTGCCGATCAGGCGTTCTGCACTCTGGGCCATGACGCGCTCCCCGGCCCGGTTCACCAGGCGCAGATGTTGCTCGCCGTCGAAAGCGAAAACGGCTACATCAATTTCAGTCATCACCCTGGTGAGCAGCGCACTCGCTTCTATCGCCTCCAAGCGTTGCTCACGGAGCATCTCTGAAAGGGTGTTCACCTCCAGCATCAGTTCGCCAAGAGCATCTCCGGTTCTGGCGCCGCGCACGCGAAACGAGAAATCGCCCTCGCGCAACGCCGATTGCATGTTGGAAAGTGTCTGCAAAGGCCGAATCACAGCTCCGCGCACGGCCGAGGCAAAGCCGAGCCATGTGGCACAGATCAGAAAGGCGAGGCTCCAGCGCGACCCGGGGTCGTAGTCGCTGGTCCAGAGCACGACAATGGAAAACAATACTGCCGGCGTGCCGCAACCCAAAGCCAGCAGCAGAACGCGGTTTTCGTGGCTCAGCCGGCGCTTTGCCCTGGGACGGGGACGAACTCGAGGTTGGGAAACAGTGCTCGCCGCATCCACGCGGCCAGACCCTAAATCGTTAGCTGCTTCCGATTCCATATTTCTGCAGGCGCCGATACAGTGCACTTCGGCTCAGGCCTAGGGCCTCCGCCGCCTGGCTGATATTTCCACCATAACGGTCGACTGCTTTGCGGATCAAGAGAGACTCAACTTCCTCTAAGCTGAGCTCCTCCAGCCGCTGGGTGCTTTCGCGCGACGCTTTGAGGCTGAGATCGCTGACCCGCACCGCATCGCCGCCGGACAAAAGCACCGCGCGTTCGACCGCGTGGTCCAGTTCGCGCACGTTTCCCGGCCAAGCATACTCCAGCATAGACTGCATGGCGGCAGGATCAAAGGTTTTCACTGGCTTGCGGTAGCGCTGCGAATAGCGATTCAGGAAGTAATTTGCCAGCAGCGGAATATCAGGGCGCCGCTCACGAAGCGGAGGAATTTGAATCTCGATCGTGTTCAGGCGAAACAGAAGATCTTGCCGAAAGCGTCCCGCCGCAACCTCTTGATTCAAGTCGGCGTTGGTAGCTGAAATAATCCGCACGTCGACGCGCCGCGTTTGCGATGATCCCACCCGCTCCATTTCTCCGCTTTCGAGCACGCGCAGCAGTTTTGCCTGTTGTGAAAGCGGAATATTAGCAATCTCATCCAAGAACAAGGTCCCGTTGTGCGCCAGCTCAAAGCGGCCGATGCGATCGGTCTTCGCGTCTGTGAAGGCCCCTTTGACATGGCCAAACAGCTCACTTTCGAAAACTCCTTCCGGCAAGCCACCCGTATTTACCGCGACCAAAGGGCGAGAAGATCGGGTTGACAAGCCATGCAGCGTACGCGCGACCACCTCCTTGCCGCTGCCATGTTCGCCGGTGACCAGCACATTGGCATCGGATGGGCCTACGCTGCTGATCAGGCGCAACACAGGCTGCATGGATTCGGAGTGCGCGATAAATTTGGGAAGCCCCTCGGCTCGCAACAGGCGATTTTCCGCCTCCAAGCGCTGGCTGTTGCGCAGAGCGCTGCCCAGTTCAATTTGCGTACGCAACACCGCCAGCAGCCGCGCGTTTTCCCACGGCTTCTGAATGAAATCGCGCGCCCCGCGCCGCATCGCCTCCACCGCCAATTCAACGCTTCCCCACGCGGTCATCACAATTACCGGCAGCGTGCTGTCTATCGCCTGAATCCGTGAGAGCAGATCAAGACCCTCCTGTCCGGAGGTGGTGTCCCGCGCATAATTCAGATCGATCAAGACTGCATCGAATTCACGCGTGGTCAGCGCATCGAGCACGCCTGCAGGCGAAGTAACCGACTCGACGGCAAACCCCTCTGGCTTCAGCAGCAGGCGCAACGCCTCCAGCACATCGCGTTGATCGTCTGCAATCAGCAACCGGGCAGCACTATGGGTTGTTGTAGCCACGCGTGCCTGGATTTTATCCTTTTCCACGCCGACATTGGATGGAGGGCTCAATTCTGGTCCATTCTTTTGTCTGAAGGAAGGTCGGAAACGGGTGCCACCCCGGAAAAATGGGGCAACTGTTGCACTACCCCTTTCTCCGCGTCCTGAATCTCGATACCAGCATTCGTTAATGTCAAACCGGTCGCGCGATCCAGCTCTACTCTGGACTTTTCGTATGCTGAGACCGCGGCCACAAAATTTGACTCGGCTTGCGCCAAGTCCCGCTGCGTTTGCAGGACAAGATTGCTGGTAGAAGCGCCGAGAGCTTTCTTCTTCTGTTCGATATCGAATGTTTGTTGTGCCAGATCGCTGGCTTTGCGTGCCGTGTCCACGCGCGTGCGGTTCTGCATCAGGGCAAACTGCGCGTTGCGCACTTCAATGCCGATCTGATTCTGCAATTGCTGCAGATGCAATTGTGCCTGGCGGTATTCCAATTGTGAGCGAATCTGGTCGGCCTGAGCAGCGCGGTTTCGCAGTGGAATGCTTAGGTTCAACCCAACCGCGTAATCCGGCGAATTGTTCTTGAACAGATTCGTAAATGCAGTCGAGTATCCCGAGGGCGCGACCGGCTGAATCGGGGGGCCGGCGTAGGCAGAATTTTGTATACCCGCCAGCCCGTACGTTCCATACCAGGCAATCAAATCCAATTGTGGCTTCATGGCGTTGGCGGCGGCTTTCCTGGAGATCTCTCGGTTTGTAAGATCCATCCGCGCCTCGGCCAACTCGGGTCGATGCTGCTCCGCATCTTTGAGTAAATCCTGGATCGGGGTCACCGGCTCCTTCTCGGGGATGTTCATTGTGTCAGTCGGAATCACCGCGGCTGATGCCAGCAGCGGGTCGCTCAGATCTCGCGTAACCGCATTCTTGATCAGCAGCTCCTGCAACTGCAGCTCGTTTTGCGAGAGCAGCAGGTCCTGGTTGGCGGTTGCCTCCTCCCCCTCAGCCTTCATCACCTCCATGGGAGCAATCGCCCCAATGCGCACCTGCTCCCGGTCGTCAGAAAGTGTTTTCTCCGCCAATTCCAACGAGCGCTCCTTCACTTTAACGTCCTCATAGGCATTGACCAGATCCCAGTAAATATTCTGAATCTGGGAAACTGTGGAAATTATCTGCGCGCGAAAGGCAACATCAGAAATCTCCCGGTTGGTACGCGCGATTCGTATGAACCGCATGTTTGGTCCCAGGCCGAAGCCAGCCAGCAAGTGCTGCCGCAACGTCAACCGAAAACCGCTGTCCAACTCCGGAGAAAGAATGCTGAACAAACTGTTGTTCGTGATCCGGTCGTTATTGAAATTCAGGCTCATCAGCGTGCCGGTGGAGAATCCTTGGGTGTAGTTGAAGTTGGCGATGCCGGCGTTTTGTTGCAACGACGACACCCCATAAAGAATCCGGCTGGATTCAGGAAAGGTGGCGTGATCAATGTTCATCCCACTGCTGAGAATCGGATCGAAACTGTCGATAGGCGTGCCCACACCCAGAGTGGACTGTACCAGTCCCGATGCGCCCGTGCCCGCGCCACCAGCTCCGCCCGAAGTTCCGCCCGCGCCCGCGCCCGGCGCGCCGGTTCCAAATCCTCCGATCCCACCTCCGGGAGTTCCTTGCACCAATCCAGTAGCGACACCACGCACCGCTTGCCCCGATTTTGCCCGCAGAATGTCAGTATCGGCAATCGAAAGGTTGAAGCGTGCGATCGCCAGGTCGAGATTGTTCTCCAGCGCAAGTGCAACCGCATCGCTTAACGACAAACGCAGCTTGCCATCTTTCAACAACGTTTCAATCCGAGGAGTATTTCCGAAACTCGGCGGCGGCACTTGACTCGCCGTATACGGTGCAAGGGGATTGGGAAAATACGACTTCGGCTTGGAGTAGTCGCGAAAATTCTGCCCCTGCGCCGCCCCGCCCACCAGACCGATTGCGATGCACAGCATTAGTCCGGCAAACAACCCGCTTGTGCTAACCCGATTAATTCTTGCTTTGCCCCTTTTCATGGCTCTCCTAATATGAATGAACTCAGTCGCAGCGCTAGCACGACTCGCGGCTGGGATGCGCCGGCTGATACTTCAAAAGTCGCTATTTCGCCACGGCCGCCGGGCTGGTAGCCTGCGGATTTCCGGGATCGCTGGTGATCCAGCCGTCGAATAACTGAATCGTCCGGTGCCCGTACGAGGCATTCACTTCCGAGTGCGTCACCTGAACGATGGTTGTGCCCTGGTCGTTGAGCTTCTTGAACAACTCCATGATTTCCTTTGCCTGGCTCGAATGCAGGTTGCCGGTCGGCTCATCGGCCAGAATCAGCTTGGGATTGCCGACCACCGCGCGCGCCACTCCCACCAACTGCTGCTGACCGCCTGACAGCTGGTTGGGAAACAGATCCTTTTTTCCCACAATTTGAAAGCGGTCGAGAATGTCCGCGACCATCCCCGCCCGCTGCGAGCGCGAAATGTTGCGATAGGAAAGCGGGACATCGAGGTTCTCGTAAACCGTGAGATTGTCGAGCAGGTGATAGCTCTGGAATACGAAGCCTATGTACTTGCGGCTCAGGTCGGCGCGCTTTTTGCGATCGAGTTGATGGACGGCCTGATCCAGAAGGTGATACTCGCCCTTCCAGCTATCGTCTAGCATGCCAATGATGCTGAGCAGTGTCGACTTCCCCGAGCCGGACGGACCCATTACGGTCACAAACTCCCCCTCGCGAACACCGAGGTTGATGCGCCGCAACACGTAAGTCGCACCCGCCCCTGTCTTGTAAGCTCGCTCCACATTTCGCAGCTGAATCATTGCTGATCCGTCACTAAGATTTTTCTGCCGGTACTACTCCTCCCGCAACGCCACCATGGGATCAATCTTTGTGGCTCGGCGCGCCGGAACATAACAAGCAAATAACGCAACCAGCGAGAGCATTGCCGCTACCGAGAGATATGTTGCGGGGTCAGTGGCACTGACTACCAGAAAATTTTTCAGCACTCGCGCGCTCGCGAACGCGGCCGCTAAGCCGACGACCAGGCCAACGCCCACGATGAGCAATCCCTGCCGAAAAACCATTCTCAAAATTTCCATGGGTTGCGCGCCGATCGCCATGCGAATGCCGATTTCGTGTGTCCGCTGGCTGGCTGAATAGGAAATCACGCCGTACACCCCGACAATCGCCAGAGTCAGTCCTAGCAGTCCCAGTGCCGCTGCCAGGCCCGCGCCGATTTGGAACAGCAACAAGCCGTTCAGCGTCTCCAGTGCCTGGGTCATGGGCTGCTCGTCGAACACTGGCATCGTAGGCGCCAGAGAATCGATAATGCGCTCGACCTGCGGAACCATGGTGGCCGGCACAACTGAGCTCCGTACTTGCAGCGTCGCCAGTGAATTCCCGAGGTAGTGCTGCGCCATCGGCACATAGAAATACGGATTAATGACGCCCGTGAAGCCTTGGAATCGCGAGTTCTTTGTTACCCCCACCACCTGGATCGAATGCTGCGGTTCACCGCGCAACTTAAATTGGCGGCCGATTGGATCCTGGTTAGGCCAGAATCGTTTGACCATGGCCTCATTCACCACGGCGATAAACGGAGTCGTCTCGAGATCGTTCTCATCAATGGTTCGGCCCCGCAGGAGTGGGATTTTCAGTGTCTGCAGGTATCCAGGGAGGACTGCGTTGTAAGCGATCACGGGAGCGGGCTGGTTAGGAGGCGGCGTATAGCCGGCCACCTCAAGAGTGTCAAAGTTCCCGAAATATCCCATCGGTACAGAATTGGCAGCAGTTGCCGTCTCCACGCCAGGCAAGGCACGCACTCGATCCAGCAAGCTTTTGTAATAGGCAAGGCCCTGTTGCGTGCCAAAGCCGATCTCAGTGGGATCCATGCTGAAGTTAATAACCCCGGAGGGTTCAAACCCTAGGTCACTCTGTTGCGCTTTGCCCAGGCTGCGCATGAACAGCGTCGCAATGATGAGCAGCATCAGGGAACCGCCCACCTGAGCGATGACCAGCACATCGCGCAGCCGGTGGTGTCCTTGTACAACTCCGCGTCCGGCTTCGTGCAACAGTGCACCTAAGTTCTGGCGCGATGCGCGAATTGCCGGCACCAAGCCAACTATGACTCCGGTGCACAAGGCGATGGCCATGGCAAAAGCAAAGATTCGCCAGTCGAAGCTGAAATCCAGCCGCAGCGGAATATCGAAGTGCAAGTTGATAGAACTCAGAAAGGAACTGCCGAAGAGGCCAAGAAGAATGCCTGCGGCGCCGCCCGCCAACGCTAAGACCACGCTTTCCGTGACCAACTGCCGGATCAGGCGGATGCGGGCCGCACCTAAAGCGGAGCGGATGGCCATTTCCCGAACCCGCACTGTCGCACGCACCAGGAGAATATTGGCCACGTTCACACAAGCCAGCAGCAGCACCAGTATCGCCAGGCCCAGGAACAGTCCGGAGATGATGAGCATGGTGTTGTTGGGATCAGGGTTCGGCCGGGCGCGCAGCTCAGGCCAAATTCGTAAGCTCCGATCCTTGTCGGTTTCGGGATATTGTTGCGCCAGCCGCTGCCCGACCACATCCAGTGCCGCCTGTGCTTGTTTCAGGCTCACGCCCGGGCGCAGGCGAGCATATAAAAAGTCAGTTCGCAATTGCCGGTTCGTCATGAAGTCGCTGGGATAGCCCTCGATGATTGCCATTCCCAGCGGCAGGTATGCTTGACAACGCACAATCGAGCTGATTCCGTCGAAGCCCTCGGGGGCTACGCCGACAATCGTGACCGGCCGCCCACTAAGCGTGACGATTTTGCCCGTAATGTCCGGATCGGCGCCAAAGTGAGTCTTCCAATAGGAATAGCTGAGCACCATGACCGGATCTGCCCCAATCAATTCCCCTTCGGAGGGCAGGATGAATCGTCCCAGCGCCGGTTTGAGCCCAAGTACTGAGAAGAAATTGCCGCTCACAAAATTGGTCATAACGCGATCAGTTTTCCCATTTGCGCTCAGACCGTCCATTCCGTACTGGTAGGCAAGCAAGCCGGAGAAAATTCCCGACATCTGGTTGCGCAAATCGCGATACTCGGCGATTGAAAAGATCGGAATATTTGTATCGTTCTTGCGTACCTGGGAGACGGTTTGCGAGAGCACCGTGAGCTGGCCGGCATCCTGCACCGGCAAGGGCCGCAAAAGGAACGAATCCACCATGCTGAAGATGGTAGTGTTTGCTCCGATTCCCAATGCCAGCGTAATCACCGCAACCACGGTGAATGCCGGTGACTTCTTCAACATTCGAAAACCGTAACGAATATCCTGCAACAAGGTTTCCATATCATTCGTACCTCAACGAGGGGATTGCGAAGCTGATTACGGCCAGCCATACAACTTCTCCCAAAACCACTAGCTGACCTCAACGCTCTCCTCGACGACTCGGCCGTCGAACAGATGGATTTGCCGCTCGGCATGTTTAGCGAATCGCGGGTCATGGGTGACCATGCAGATCGTCGCGCCTTCGCGATGAAGATCGCGCAACAGGTCCATTACTGCTTCCGCATTCCGCGAATCGAGGTTTCCCGTGGGCTCGTCGGCCAGCAGAATTGAAGGCGAACCCGCCAGCGCGCGTGCCACTGCCACGCGCTGCTGCTGACCTCCGGAAAGCTGCGAGGGATAGTGCTTGGTTCGATGGCTCATGCCTACGCGCTCAAGCGCCGTGTGTACTCGTTGTTTGCGCTCCGCCGACGGCATGCCACGGTAGGTGAGCGGCAGTTCCACGTTTTCGTACACATTCAGGTCGCCGATCAGGTTGAAACTTTGAAAGATGAATCCGATTTCACGGTTGCGAATGCGCGACCGCTCACTGATGTTCAGATTCGCCACCGGCTTTCCATTCAGAACGTAGGTGCCGTCACTCGGAGAATCCAGCAGTCCAATGAGCGCCAGCAGCGTGGATTTTCCGGAACCCGATGGTCCAGCAATCGATACGTATTCCCCCTTGCGAATCTCCAGGTGAACTCCAGAGAGCGCGTGCGTCTCCACCTCGTCGGTATAGAAAACCTTGGTGATGTTTTCCATGCGAATCATCGTGCCGTTGGTTCCAGCCATCGAAGTTCCTTTCTTGTTAGTATGAGGAATTCGTTCTTGTCATCCCGAGCGAAGCGTCGGGATCTGCAGTTCCGGGTTCAATCCCTGGTGAAACTGCAGATTCCTCGTCGCTCCCACTTCTCGGAATGACAAGCTCTGGTTCTTTGCTACTCCAGCCGAATGCGATCAAAGTTGTCCCAGCGCGACATATCCGAGAGCACCACTTGATCGCCCTCTCTCAATCCTTGCAGAATCTCGACCGTATTCACCGAACTGCGCCCCAGCTTTACCTGCGCGCGCACTGCGGTTGACCCATCGGGCTCCAGCTTGAACATCCCCACCGTGCTCTGCTCCTGGCCGAAGGCCGGACGCCCCACGTACAAAACGTTTTCCATCTTTTCCAGATCAATGGTGCCATCCACGCTGAGATCAGGCCGCGCGCCTTGCGGCAAGGCGCTGTCCAAGGCCACATCGACCGTCACGGTCCCGTTCTGCACCGAGGGATCAATCCGGGTTACGTGACCGGAGATTACGCCGTTGTGCGTATCGATGGACGCCGGCTGCCCCAGCTGAATATCCTTGGCTTGCGTCTCCGCAATCTTGAGCTCGGCCTTGAGACGTTGCGGTTGAACAACTTTGGCGAGCGTCGTCCCCGGTGTCACCCACTGCCCGACTTTGAGCGGCAGCTCCTGCAACACACCGGCAATTCCAGCCCGCACTCGCAGTTTGGCAAATTGATCTTCCTTCAATTGCGCGAGGGCGCGGATTTGCTCAACCTCCGCCTGTTTGGCCTGCAATTGCGCTTGGAGCACTTCGCTGCTGTTCACCAATCTCTGTTTTTCGATCTCGTTACGCGTGGCCAGCTCGTCAGCCTTCTGGCTGGAGACTTTCTGGCTGAGTTGCGAAATCACTCCCAGCTTTGCCAGCTCGGTATCGATGTCGGCTTGCATTTTGGCCTGGCTGTATTCCGATTGCGCCTGCGCCGAAAGCGATTTCTGCGCCAAAACCTGACTGGCGAGCTGCGTCTGCAGATTCCTGTAATCTGCTTCGTCGGCCTTCAATTTCAACGACGCATCAAGCGTCTCCTGCTGCAGTTGCGGATTGCTCATCTCCAACAGAATCGTGTCCGGCTTTACCGACGTACCAGGCAGTTCCAGAATCTTGTCCACGCGGCCTTCGGTGATCGCCGGTATCCACTGAATGGATCCTTCTATCGGCACCAGCGTGCCCAATCCACGGACTTGCCGCAGCACCGAGCCGCGCTTTACGGTATCAATCCACACCGTTGAGCGTTCCACGGTAGGCGCAGCCGGCTTCAGCCGCGCCAGTCCCATGGTCACTAATGCAAGCAGAACAATTCCAACCGCTATATAAATGATCCGCCGTCGGCGTTTTTGCTGCGCCGCATTCGGCCGAGCGATATCCATACCTCGATAATTCGCACGCCCGCTACCACAGAGCACTGTTAATAAGCATCGTGAAATTAGTCAGTTAGAGCGAGACTGGCGAGAGTAAAGCCTGCCCTTTTTGACCATTCATGGGAAGTAGTGTCCGAATACGAACAGGCGGTCTGAATAACTTTTTCGGCGGGCCGCCCCACCCTTCTCGTGTTTCGAAGGGTGGGAATTCAGACTGGTGAGTTCGTCCTTAGGAGGAGAGTCGGAGCAACGAAATGGCGAGGACGCGGCGTGAGCCGCGTCCTCAACAACGTCTCCGACTAGGTTCCCGTCTTCGCCGCCTGCGCTGAGGGCGACAGAGCCGCTTCGATCGCTGTTCCGATCGGCGAACCCAACCCGGTGCACGCATCCCAACCGGGGCCGGCCGAGTACGCGCCATTGCTTCCCGACGTGATGTCGTGGAAACCGCCGCTCGCGGCCACATTCTGATAAAGCAGCGGATTCAGGTATCCCACGGGCTGGCCGAGATCCTGGTTGAGGAGCGCGATCAATCCCGCCCACAAAGGAGCAACGGCGCTGGTGCCGCCGATCACATCCCGCTGTCCATCCACCAGAGTTTGATAACCGCTGTCGGGATCGGCGTCGCCGCAGACATCGGGAACTCCACGCCCAACTCGGCCGCCGAGGTTTGCCGAAGAAGGAACGCCGGCGTTCTGCTGGTAAGTGGGAAGATCGAAGAAATCGCTGATGCCGCCGCCGGTTGCGCCGTCGCCGCTGTTTTGTTCATTCCACGCGGTTTCTTTAGTGATGTTATTGCCCGAGGCCTGCAATAAGGTTCCTCCGCAGCCCAGTGCGTACGGACTGGAGGCGGGGAAGTCCACGTGGTTGAGGCCATCATCGACGCCATCGGTCGAACCATTGTCACCGGAAGCTACGCAGACTGAAACGCCCATGGCCGCCGCTGCCTGGAAAGCTTCGTCCATAGAGGTCATGGCCTGGTCGGTCCAGGTAGATTCTGCCGAACCCCAACTGATCGAGACGACGGAGGGATTGTTGGTTTTGTCGTGAACGGCCGTGGTAACGGCGTTCAGGAATCCGGCGTCCGTGTTCTCTGCGAAATAGACAACGATGCTGGCGCCGGGAGCGACCGAGCCGGCGACTTCGATGTCGAGCATGACTTCACCATCCGGGCCGTTGGGATTGCCGGTGGGTTGATTCTGCCCATTACCGACTGAGACCGCCGTCACGCCTGGTAACTTGGGCAGATTGAGTTGCTTGAAATAGTTGTTGAGGTCGCTTTGCACGAAGCCGCCACCCAGTTCGATGATCGCGATGCACTCGCCTGATCCGTCGGCGTCAGTCGGATAATCATACAGGGAAGCTACTTGCGGAGGGGTGAACGAGGTGCCGACGGCGTGCGGTTTGGCTCCTGCGGGCGTACGCCGTCGGCGAAAGTGGGGCTGGGCTTGCGGGCGATTGTCGAGACCAAAGACTCCTTCGATCTGATCCTTCAGGTTGTCGGGAATCTGAATCGTTCCCGTGCGGCCGCGGTAACGCCCTAAAGTTGGATGTTCATATACCTTCAATTCGACCCCGAAGGCTTTGTTCATCTGTGTGACTGTGCCGGAGAGAATGATGGTGCGACGTCCGGGACTTTTCTCGACGACGGTGAGTCCGTTCTCACGGGCAAAGGCTTCCACCTGCGCCATGCTTGTGGGATCGGCGCCGTGCGACTGTTCGTACTCCTCGCGGGTCAGAATCCGGCGTTCGGCGAGTGGCCGGCGAAAAGTATCGGAGGGCACGGCTGGCTTCTTGCCGGCCCGAGAGCGCAGGCGAATGGTCACTTCAACTTTCTCGTTGGGCTTGGCTGGGCCTATCTCTCGCGCTCCGCGCATTACGGCGCGCGCACTAGCAGTGAGTGGGTGTTTTGTCGGGGAGGTCATGCAAAAACTCCTTTCTAAAGCTGAGAACAAATTTTTGGAAACACCGGGGATGGTGGGGCGATTATAGCCCCGCAGACCCCGGCAAAATAACAGAACGATTGGAGTGCCATGGAGATTTTTCGCGCTTGTTCCGAAATCGGAACCGAGTCAAGGCCAGAGAAAGTTAGTGAATCGGGTACTTCAGTCTGGTCGGGCATGCACTGTCAAGTTCAAAACAAAAAAGCCGCAGTCGGCTGCGGCTTGCGGTCGAATGCAAACGCAACCAGCCTATTTGTCGTGTTTGTCCTTGTAAATGCTCCGGCTGATCCGGTTCTGCTGCCGGTTGATGCCAGCCTGTTCCGCTTTGGTGAGATGGCCATTGTGCTCGGCCATATCTTTCTTCTCGCGGTTCTGGACCGCAGTCTCACGGTTTTCCAGATTGGCCGCCTGCTTCGAGTTCAGAGTTCCGTTCTTCAGACCATTGGCGATGCGATCCTGCTGATTCTGCTCGCGCTGATTCACTTCGTTCACGCGAGGATGGCCAGGATCGACAACGCCCGGGCCTGCGCCGGAAGTAGTAGTTGAGTTTTGAGCCGCGGCGGTTACCGCGAACAAGCTTGCCGCTGCCAAGATGAAGAGTGAGTTGGTGATTTTCTTGGTCATGCCTTCGTAAACCCCCGGGGCTGAGGTTAGTTGTCTGGCACGAAAGTGGTCTAGGTTACGAAGGTTTCGTCGAAAGTAACCGCAGTCACCCAGGCAGTGGATAGTGGTCAGCGGTCAGTCTACACTCTCATACGGTCGTGCTCTACCTATGCCTTCTGACTTCTGACTTTTGCCTGTCTTCTGGCCACTGATCACTGACAACCTGATATGCAACTGACTTCGCACAGTGCGAGATGTAAAATCGTTGCTCACTGGGCCAGATGTGAGGACCGTGGCTGATATTTTCGGGCAGATTCTGCGCACGCTATGGGCGCACAAGCTCCGCTCCTTTCTAACCATGTTCGGAATTGCCTGGGGAGTGGGCTCACTCTTGCTTCTGGTTGGTCTGGGTGAGGGTTTCCGCTCGGGCAACAAACGCGGGATGTCCGAATACGGCCAGAACATCATTTGGATGTTTCCCTCCCGAATCTCTGCTTTGCCGGGAAGTCCGAATCCAGGACGCCACTACCGGCTGACCTTCGACGATTATCACGACGTTCGCCGCGAAGCGCCCCATGTGCTGGAAGTCACCCCCGTACTTTCGCGGACCGACGTGCGCGCGGTCAGCGACTTCGCCAGCGCCAACGGAGAAATTCTTGGTGTCGAGCCGCAGTACAACGGCATCCGTTATCTGCCGTTGAAGCAGGGGCGCTGGCTGAATTGGCTGGATGAAAATCAGCGGCGCAACGTGGTCGTGCTGGGCGACGAGATGACCAGAAACCTTTTTCCCGGACGCCCGGCACTGGGCTCGAGCATTCTGCTCAATGGGATCAGTTTTGAAGTGGTGGGAACGATCATCCGAGTCGGGATTGGCGACGATAATTCCACCAATAAGCGCGCCTACATCCCTTCGCGTGTCATGAGCGTGTATTTTCCCCTAAAAGGCGAAGCGGAACGCAATGCCATCTCGTTTCTCAACTTCCAGCCGCGGACGGCAGCCGATCATCTGCTTGCCATCGAAGAGGTCAAAAAGGTGATTGCGCGCAATCATGGCTTCGATTATCGCGACGAGGATGCCTTCGATGTCGACGACACCGTCAGGCGTGCCGAAGCCATGGGCGCAATTTTCGACGCCATGGATCTTTTTCTCGGCACGGTAGGAGCAGTAACACTTACGTTGGGCGCTATCGGCGTTATCAACATCATGCTGGTGGCGGTATCGGAGAGGACGAGGGAAATTGGGCTTCGCAAGGCGCTGGGAGCAACCAACCGCAGCATCCTCTTGCAATTCTTTCTGGAAGGAATCCTGCTTACCTTGTTGAGCGGCGCGGTTGGAATTTTTTTCGCCGGCGGGTTGATGCTGGCGCTGGGTTCGGTGCAGGGGCCCGAAGGGTATGATCCGCCGCGGCTGGTGCCGATGACGGCGACGCTGGCGGTTGCATGCCTGACGATTGCCGGAGTGATTGCGGGGATTTATCCGGCACGCAAGGCAGCCATGCTGCAGCCGGTGGAAGCGCTGCGGCAGGAGTAAGAATAGTGGTTAAAGACCTGGTACAGGAGGCGTATGCGGCCATGCAGCACAACCGCCGCCGCACCATGCTTACTATGCTGGGCATGGCATGGGGCATTGCGACGGTCGTGATGCTGCTTTCTTATGGCAACGGTTTCGGGCTCGCGGTTGCCAACATCTTTGCCAATTTTGGCACTCGCGTGATGATTATCCTGCCCGGGCGCACGTCGATGCAGGTCGGCGGACAAAAAGCCGGAGTTGCGGTACGGCTCACTCTCGAAGACCTGGATCTCTTGAAACAGAATCTGCCCGAAATTATGCAGATTGAACCGTCGGTTGGAAAGAGATGCAATGTCCAATATGAGTCGCGCGCATACCAGTTTTGGGTGGGTGGCGGATATCCAAATGCCTCACAAGTACGCACCCTGAAAGTGGACAAAGGCAGATTCTACAACATGGAAGATCAGGTGCAGCGGGCGCATGTGGTCGTAATTGGTTCCGATGCAAAGGAGAAACTTTTTTCAGGGCGCAATGCTCTGGGGGAGCGGATCCGGATCGACGGAATCAGCTTCCAGGTGATCGGCGTGCTCACACCGAAAATGCAGCCGGAGCAGGACGAAAATATCAACCGCGCTATTTATATCCCATTTAGTACAATGGCCGACCTGGTGGACACTCATTATCTCGATGCAATTTGGTTCACCTATGAAAATAGCGATTACCTGAAGCTGGAACAATCGGTGCGCTATGTCGTGGGGTTGCAGCATAGGTTCAATCCAGCGGACCGGCGCGCACTGGTGATCATGAATATGATGCAGCAAATTCATCAGTTCGAGGTGATCACTTTAGGCCTGAGGGTTCTGCTGGGGTTTATTGGCACGCTGACGCTGGGGATTGGCGGAGTGGGATTGATGAATATCATGCTGGTTTCGGTGGCGCAGCGCACCCGAGAAATTGGAATGGAGAAATCGCTGGGTGCGCGCAGTCGGGACATCTTTCTGCAATTTCTCGCCGAGTCGCTTACCATCACCTTCATCGGCGGAGCGCTGGGGGTGATTCTGGCGCTCGCAGTCTCTTTTTCAGTCGGCAGGCTGACGTTGTACAGCGCGATGGCGAAACATGCAGAAGCAGGGGACATTCGTCTGACCATCGACCCGGCAACGCTGCTGATTGCGACGTTGATTCTTACGGTCGTGGGCCTGATCAGCGGAATGTTGCCGGCGATACGGGCTTCGCGATTGGATCCGATCGAAGCGCTGCGTTATGAATAATCCCACGTTTCGTAACAGTTGAGGCGCTTAGCCGAGGCCTGAGCCCGCTGCCGAAATCCCGAGCCAGGTTTTGCAAGCGGGATCATTCCGTTGCCGAGCGGAAATGCCAGCTCATACCCCAGGAGTAGAAGGCGATGATGAGCATGACATCCAGGGCAATGCCGAAGACGATGTAAAGCAACGGCATGAACAGCACACTCTTCTGGAGAATTAACGCCTGGACCAAGACTTGAAATGGCAAAAATATTGCCAAGTGGGTCATGGTAAGCGCCGTCAAGACAGCCTTCTTCCATAAGCCAAAGTCGAAGATGTAATAGGTCAGCGCAAACAAAAGTGGAACAATCGAGATCAGCCCAATCCCCGAGTTGACGAGAGCTTCGATGTAGCTGTCGGGCGAGTGTTTGAAGTGCAGAGGCCAAAGCGCGAAATAGAGCAGAGCACTTGCCTGAATCAGGAGTATGGCGCGGGTCAGATAGGTGACGGGCATCAGCTTACGGGGAACCAAAGATGTGATCGCGAAGAGCAGCAGGGTGACGACACAAGTCGGGATCCAGACCGAGGGCGTGGGGAGTACAGGTTCCATGCGGAGGTAAGGGATCTGCAAACGGAACGAGCTGAGATGATATTCGTTCAGATCGAGGCTGGCGTGTAACGGCAAGCGCGGAAGGCTCCAGGCGAGAAGCTGGCTCCAAAAGCGGCAAAGGCGCGGCAATAAAACCAGCCAGATTGCGGAGAAAAAGAAGAACAGCGAAATTGAAGTCACCAGATTCATAGGCCCCAGGCGGAAATGGGCCAGGGCGCGGTGCATAGGAATGACACCGCCGCGATGTCCGCGAGAGCGGATGGGATCGGCAAAGTTTGTGGTGGCGGGAAGTTTGGCAGAATCATACATTTCAGAACTCCTTAAAGAAGCCGAAGCTGCTCCCCCCGCGGCTGTAGAAAGGGTTGTGGTAGTAATCGCTCACGAAATTGAAGCCCCAGTTGTTGCCCAGCCACTTGCGCCAGGTCAGAGTGAGAGCCTGGCTCTGGAATTGGGTCAGGCTCACGGTGGGACCGACCAGTTGATAAGCCTCTTCGCCCAGACCGACGCGCAGTACGATGTATTGATGCTGGGCGCGTCCCTGGGTTAGCGCGACAAATCCTGCCGGCGCAAATACTCGTCCCGGACTGCTCAGGTTGAAGTAGATTCCTTGTTCGACGATCCAGGGTTTTGCGAAATAATAGGTGCTGCCGAGATAGAAAACGCGGTCCCGGTGTATGTCTTTGGCGGCGTAGTAACCAAAACCTCCGGTGGTGACGAGCTGCTTGCGCCCCATCCATTTCTTATTAAGAAATAAATCGGTGCGATAGCGAGGCCAGAAGAAACCACCGGCACTGGAACCGAAAGTCAGTGATCCATACCAGTCAGGATTGAAGGTGTGAGTATCGCCCAGCGCGAAATAAGCGCCGGCGTCGCCGAATTCGTGTTGGACGTTCAGTTCGCCGTTCCAAACGTCGGTGCCGCGGTCATAAGCGACCCGGCTATATCCTCCCGCCCAATAACCAAAACCATTGCTGAGGGCAAGGTAGTCGCCTCCGGTTTCTACGAAGCTGGCCAATGGCTTGGCGCCCGTTTCGGGCTGTGGCGTGCCCGTCGTCTGTTGGTCAGGACTCTGAGCTGCAGGTGGGTCGCCGAAAGTCTGCGCATAGGCAGCGGGAATGAATGCGAACACAAGCAGGCAAAATACCGGTACCAAGTCATTTTGTGCGACGAGGTGAAATTGGCGGCGTTTTGGATTTGACGTCATCATCATTTGGCCAAAACCTCGGCTTGGATTTGAAGAGTCGCGACTTTGCGTGCAACCACCATCCAGCCATCCGCTTCTTTCTTAACCGTGGCGGAGCCGCGAGTGATTTTTGGTTTGCGGAAGCGGGTCGCAGGGAAGAACCAGGTTTGATGCTCGAGAGTTTGCGGATGAGTGGCAGCGAGCACGATGCGCCCACGTTGTTCTGAGAGTTTCCAGTCCACTTGCTTGCGCGAATTCAGAAAATTGGCGAGTTCAGCCATGGTGTACCAGCGGAACTGTCCAGCGGTGCGGAGGCGGGCAGTGAGTGCCAGCCAGTTCGTCACCACTTGCTTGTAGGGCAGAATGCCGGGAGGGTGAAAGTAGACGAGGCGAATGCATCGCTGGCTGGCGGCAAACTCGGCGACGGCTTCCAACCAATGCTCGACCTGGTCGTCGGAGTAGCCTTCGGCGGCCATCTCCTCGAAAGCGGCGGCGCGATCGAGGTGAAGAATGGGAAATTCCCACATGTTTTGGCTCTCACGCACGCCGTCGCGGTAACCCTGGGTCGGTCCCATGCCGGCATTGCCGGTGAAGTAATAAGCGAGGAAGCCGTGCGCGTCGAGCCATCGGGTGACCCACGCAGGTTGATTTCCGGCCGGAGCAGAGTATTCGACGACCGGTTTTCCGCTCACGCGCTCGAGAGCGTCTTTGTTGAGTTGCAAAAGAGATTCGATTTCGGCTGGGTTGTCGGTATCGGCGTGAGCGGCGTAGTAGTCGTGAATCCAGCCGCCGTGACTTCCGATTTGGTTGCCGAGCCTGGAATAGCGCTGCACCAGCTCAGAGCTCAGCGGGTTATGTTCGGCGTCGAAGCCGAGGTGATCGTCGAAGGTCCGGGCATCAGGACCAGCAGTGATATGGATCGAGTAGGGTCCCTGTTCCTGCAGTCGCGTCCAGGAGAGCAACCCCTGAAGCGGACGGATGGCGGCATTGGAATCGATGTGCCAGTTTAGAACCAGGCCACCGACGCCATCGGGGACGGACATGAGATAGGGAGTGCTGAGCAGGTACTCGGCAAAATATTTCAGCAAGGCGTGAAGCAATAATCCGTCGGTATTGGCTTTGAGATAACCGAGAGGTAGGTTCACAAACAAAACCGAACCCTTTTCATACGAGTGCTCACCGGCTACGACGGTGGCGGCGGAATGCAGAAGGATCGTGCCTGCGTAGTTCCCCTCCGTGACAAAGCTGGGATACTTGATGTCACCATAACGGTAGCGCCGAAGCTGGGCCTCAGAGCTGTCGCCGTTCTGCTGAGGAGAACTCAGGGCAGTGGTTTTGGCGTCGAACGGATAATACTTTCCCGGCGGGATTGCCAACTTGCGGAAAGTATCCTGGCTTCCGGAGACATTTCCCCAGTCAATGGTTTTGTCGCGCAGGCTGTCGTATAAGGCATAATCCACGCCAGCGAGATCAGAGAAGCGAGAACGACTGGAAGCGTATTTCCCGTCGGGCAAAAAAGTGCCGGCATCGTAAACCAGCATCAGCTTGCCGCCGCGGGAGACGAAGTGATGGATGCCAGCAATCAAAGCATCGCTCGCCAGTTTGTGAATGGAATCCGGCAGAATGAGGCCGGTGC
>Ga0187784_10000230_pt1 | contig 38765 bp, 36 predicted proteins | sample 1015_SJ02_MP15_2_FD_132964 | JGI IMG/M metagenome (GOLD analysis project Ga0187784, IMG submission 132964) | Tropical peat soil microbial communities from peatlands in Department of Meta, Colombia - 1015_SJ02_MP15_20_MG | ecosystem: Environmental > Terrestrial > Soil > Wetlands > Peat | place... | reverse complement strand
GGCGGTGGTCGTGCTCGACGGCATCGGCCCCGGCGACGTGGAGCGGATTCCGCCGGCGCTCCTGGATCGCCCGCGCCTGGCTCTGGCGGAGCCGGCCGACGCCTCCGCGCTGGCGCGCGGTCTTCCAGGAGCCTCGATCCTGCGCGACGAGCCGGCGCGTCCGCTTCTTCGGCTCGAGGATCGTCGGGATGCGGCCGATCCTGGCGCGGTGGTAGAGGAAGTGGTGGACGGCTCCGAGAAATGCGTGGTTCATGCTGCCTCGGCCGAGACATGCGTTCGCCTGGCGGTGCGTCTGCGGGAGCGGGCGGGCGCTGATGTGCGGATCGGGTATGTCCACGAAGGGCTGCCTGGACTGGTACGGCAGGTGGTGGGGCGCGCGTTCGAGGAGGGACGGCTGAGCGTGCTGGTCACGACGGTGCTGTGCGAGGAGACCCTCCCTCGGGACCTGCGCCGAGCGGTCCTGGCGTCGTTTCCGAGCGGTCGTCGGGAGTTTCTGGCGGCATGTGCCACGGTGAGCCTGGACCGGAGACCGTCGACGATCACGCTCGCGTTCGGCGCGGGCGGCCGGGCGGCACGCGGCCGGGCGATCGACGCTCGCTGCCCGAGTCGCGACCTGCTGGTCAGGCTCTACCGGGTGCTGCACGAGTGGCGGGGGAGCGAGCCGTTTGCGTGGCCGGACGAGGCGACGTGGGCGCGCGTCCACGGGTGCGTGCCGGAGGCCTCGCGAACCACGGTGGGCGCAGCGTGTGCGGTGTTCGAGGAAGCCGGGCTGGCCGTGCGCGAGAGTGCGGGGTCGGGGTGGCTGGTGCGGTTCGTGCCCGTGGAGACGCGGCGGAACCTGGCGGCTTCGCTGCGATTCCGAGAGGGCGCCCGTCAGCGCGAGGCATTCGACGGGTTCGCGGCGTGGGTGGAGCGGGCGACGCCGTCGGAGATCCAACGTGCGGCGCTCGCCTAGCCTCGTGTGGGGGATGTCATGAGCGCGGAGCAGCCGGGAGGCGCCAAGGCACCGGGGCCGGCGGACGTCGTGGCCGAGGCGATGAAGCGGCTCCACCTCGTGCGCGCCGCAGAGGAGACACTCCCGGACGAGGCCGAGGCGCTCCTCCGGCGCGTCCGGGAGACGATTCCCAACGCCGACCGCGACCTCATTCGGCGCGCGTACGTGTTCGCCCGGGACGCCCACGCCGGGCAGACCCGTGCGTCCAACGAGCCCTACGTGCATCACAGCGTCGCAGTCGCAGACATCCTGGTGGGCCTCCGGCTGGACTCGGCGACCATCGCCGCGGCACTGCTCCATGACGTGCCCGAGGACACCGCGCATTCCCTTGGCGAGATCAAGGAACGGTTCGGGCCGGAGATCGCCGGGCTTGTGGACGGCGTGACCAAGCTCGGCCTCATCGAGTGGAAGACGCGCGAGGAACGGCAGGCGGAGAACCTTCGGAAGATGTTCCTCGCGATGGCGAACGACATCCGGATCATTCTGATCAAGCTGGCCGACCGCGTGCACAACATGCGGACGATCGAGTATCTTCCGGAATGGAAGCAGAAGCGCACGGCGCGCGAGACCCTGGAGATCTATGCCCCGCTCACGGAGCGGCTCGGGATCGCCAGCATCAAACGCGAGCTGGAGGACCGCGCGTTCCGAGTGCTCGAACCGGACGCGTACGAGGAGATCGCGAGCCAGCTCGAGCGGAGCAGCCATGAGCAGGATGCGCTCCTCGCGCGCGTGGTGGCCACGCTCCAGGCCGAGATGAGCCGCGCCAGCATCCGGGTGGACCGGGGCGCGATCACGGGACGCCCGAAGCACGTGTACAGCATCTATCAGAAGATGCAGCGTCCCAAGTACCACGGCCAGGGAGTCGAACGGATTTACGACCGGCTCGCGGTACGGGTGGTGGTGAACGATATCCCGGAGTGCTACCAGACGCTCGGGATCGTGCACGCGCTGTGGAAGCCCATCCCGGGCGAGATGGACGACTATATTGCCAATCCCAAGACGAGCGGGTACCAGTCTCTGCACACCGCGGTCCTCTACGAGGGCCAGCCGCTCGAGATCCAGATCCGGACCCAGCAGATGCACCGGATCGCCGAGCACGGGATTGCCGCCCACTGGCGGTACAAGGAAGGCGGGGGCAAGGCCGAGCCGGCGTTCGAGCAAAAGCTCTCGTGGCTGCGCCAGCTGTTGGAATGGCACCAAGAGCTCCAGGATGCGCGGGAGTTCATGCACTCCGTCAAGATCGATCTGTTTCAGAACGAGGTGTTTGTCTTCACCCCGAAGGGTGACGTCATCGATCTTCCCGCCCAGGCGACCCCGTTGGACTTCGCATTCCGGATCCACACGGACGTCGGGTACCGCACGACCGGCGCGCGGGTCAACGGCCGTCTCGTCCCGCTGAGCCACGCGCTCGTGTCCGGGGACATCGTCGAGATCATCACGAGCAAGGCCAGCGCCGGTCCGAGCCGCGACTGGCTGGCGTTCGTGCAGACGAGCAACGCGCGGACCAAGATCCGGCAATGGTTCAAGCGGGAGCGCCGCGACGAGAACATCGCGCGCGGCAAGGAGCTGCTCGAGAAGGAACTGCGCCGGGCGGGAGCTTCGTCCCTTGCGAAGCTCGAGCGCCTTCGCGAGGTCGCCGCGCGATTCAGCCTGCCGAACGAAGAGGAGTTGTACGCCGCACTCGGCAACGGGGACGTGTCGCTGCTGCATGTGGTCCAGGCGCTGCGCGGCGAGCCCGCGGTCGAGGAGGAGGCACCGCCCCCGCCGTCGGCGCCGCCTCCGCCGACTACCGCGCGGGGAATCCGTGTCCGGGGCGTGGACAACGTGCTGATGCGCTTTGGACGGTGCTGCAGCCCGCTGCCGGGTGACCGTGTCCTCGGATACATCACACGGGGACGGGGCGTCAGCATCCACCGGGCCGACTGCCCCAACATCCAGTTTCTCCGGTCGCAGCCGGAGCGGCTGCTCGAGGTGGAGTGGGAAGCGTCTCCCGACGGCACCTATCAGGTGGAGATCGAAGTGGAGGCGCTCGATCGGGTGGGGATGCTGAAGGACATCCTCGGGGCGCTCACGGAGACCAAGACCAACCTGGTCTCGGTCAACGCCCGTGTGCGCAAGGACAAGGTGGCCGTGGTCAACATCGTCGCGGACATCGGGAACGTGATCCAGTTGACCGCGGTGATGCACCGGATCGGCCGCGTCAAAGACGTCTACACCGTGGAACGCGTGGTTCCGCACTGATTTGCCGCCGCCCGAGGTGAACGCGGGTCAGGACGGGGTGACGGGCCAGCGCGGGTCGGGTCTCGCTGCACTTCCACAGCGGTGCGAAGGATATCGAACGCGTCCCGGCGTCGCTGCGCCAGCACCTGAGTTGACGGGGGCGACCGGACGCTGACAAAGGAAGGGAGTCCTCTCGCTTCTTGGTTGGTTTGCTGGGACCAAGCTCTTCGCGCGACGTATCCCCGACGTCGCGCCCCAACCGCGCGTTGCCCGAACTTCGGCCTCCTGGTACGCTCTATGAGGTCGCCCGTGGCCGTTGCCCGCACTGGTCGCCGGCGCAGGTGAGACGTAGCGGGTCTGCCCGGGTTCCCACTTTTGCTGGAGGACGGACTGCCTGATGCGGGCGCTCGTGCAGCGCGTCTGTTGCGCGTCGGTCTACGTTGTTGACGACGGGGCGAGTCACCCGTCCGGGGAACCGGTCGGGCGCATCGGGCACGGCTACGTGGTGTTCCTCGGCGTCCGCACGGACGATACGTCCCGTGACGCGGAGACCCTGGCGGGGCGCGTCGCCGGGTTGCGGATCTTCGCGGACGATGCCGGGCGGATGAACCGGTCCATTGTCGACGTGGGAGGAGCGGTGCTCAGCATCCCGCAGTTCACCCTGTACGCGGATACACGCCACGGCCGCCGGCCGAGCTTCGTGGACGCGGCGGAACCCGAGCGCGCGGAGCCGCTGTACCTGCGATTCAACGCCTGCCTTGCGGCCGCAGGTGTGCAGGTCGTGGCGGGACGGTTTCGCGCCCACATGACCGTCGAGATCCACAACGACGGTCCTGTGACGATCCTGCTGGAGGCGCCGCTTCCGCCATGACGCCCCGGGCCGCGTTCTGGGAGCTCGCTGCGGCGGGGGTCGCGCTCGGCGGCACCGGGGTGTGGGCGCTCGCCGCCGCGGCCCGGACGGGTATGCTTCGCCTGTTGTTGGAGATGTTTCCCCGCGCGAGCTGGGACGCGGTGACGTGGGGCCTGATCCCGGCGCTGCTGCTGGTGCCGTGCGTCGTCCAGGGCTTCGCGCTCGCGTGGCTCGGCGGCCGCCGGATCAGGACGGCGGGGGTCGCCACGCTTGCCAGCGTCCTCGGGACGCTCGTTGCGCTGGCGGTGTTTGGCCTCGCCATCCTCGACGGCGTCCGCCGGCTGCCTCCGCGCACGGTCGCGATCGTTACCAGGACCGCACCAAACGTCCTGATCCCGGCGTTCGCGGTCGTGCTGGTGGCCGGGTGGCTGCTCATCGTGGCACGGCTCGTCCGGCGCCAGGCGTTGGGCGCGGCAGCGCTGCCGCTCGCCATCGCCGCCGTCGCCGTGGTGTGGTGGCGCGCCCACGGACAGTTCGTGGCGCTGAGCTACGTGCTGGACCGACCGGAGGCGAATGGATTCTTTGCCGCGGTGGCCATCGGGGGCGCGGCCGGGGCGGCCTGGGCGGCTCGACGGGCCGGCGCCTCGCCGGTCGACACTCGGCGGAAGGCTGCGTGATGCAGTGAACCTGAGGGCTCCCCGGGGAATGCAGGACGTCCTGCCAGGCGAAACCGCGCGGTGGCAGCACGTCGAAGGCGTCTTGCGCGATCTCGCCAGGAGATACGGATATCGGGAAATCCGAACGCCGGTGGTGGAGCACACCGAGGTGTTTCAGCGCGGCGTGGGCGCCGGTACCGACATCGTCGAGAAGGAGATGTACACCTTCCTCGATCGAGGCAACCGCAGCCTCTCGTTGAGGGCGGAGGGCACCGCCCCGGTCATGCGGGCGTTCCTCGAGCACAATCTGGGCGCCGGGGGCCTGCCGGTGCGCGTGTACTATGTCTGTCCGATCTTCCGTTACGACCGGCCCCAGGCCGGGCGCTATCGCCAGCACACCCAATTTGGCGCCGAGATTATCGGGAGCCCGGGACCGGCCGCCGACGCGGAAGTGCTCAGCCTCGCCGTCCGGGGCCTGGAGGCCCTCGGCCTCAGCGGGGTGGAGTTACACGTGAACAGCGTGGGCGACGCCGTGTGCCGGCCCCGGTACCTCGAGGTCCTGCGGGACTACTTCAGGCCGCACCTCGGGGAGCTGTGCGATGATTGCAGGAGGCGCTTCGAGATCGCGCCGCTCCGCCTGCTCGATTGCAAGCGCGAGCACGACCGGCGCATCGCCGCGGGGGCCCCTCACATACTCGCCCACTTGTGTGATCCGTGCCGCGCCCATTTCGAAAGCGTACAGGAGTATCTTGCCGCAATGGGGCTTACGTACCGGGTGGACCCCAGCATCGTGCGGGGGTTAGACTACTACACACGCACCGCGGCCGAGGTCTTCTCCGGCAAGATCGGAGCTCAGAACGCGATGTTCGGGGGCGGCCGGTACGACGGGCTCGCCGAGCAGCTGGGCGGCCGACCGACGCCGGGCGTCGGGTTCGGCATGGGACTCGAGCGCGTGCTGCTCGTTCTCGAGCAAGAGGGAGTCGCCGTCCCCGGAAACGCGCCGCCCGACCTGTTCGTCGCGACCGGCCCTTCGCAGGACCCGCAGCAGGCAGCGCGGTTGGCGGTGACCGCCCACGCGCTCGCGGATCGGCTGCGGCGCGCCGGGTTGAATGTCGACGCCGACGTCATGGAACGCAGCCTGGGTGCGCAGATGAAGCACGCCAATCGCATCGGCGCGCGGTTCGTGCTGATCGTGGACGCCTCCCGGCTGCCGTTGCGAGACATGGGCACAACAGAGGAGGTGGCGCTCGCGGCGAGTCCGGCCGAAGCCAGCACGCTCGAACACGGAGACGAGGGTACCGTGGAGCGGACGGTACGTGCAGTGCTGGAGCGACTCCGGCCGCGCGTGTCGGGGAAGGAGAGGGAATGAGCACCGAGCTAGGGACCTGGCGGCGGACGCACGACAACGGCTCCCTGCGGCCGCGCGACGTCGGCCACGAAGTCACGCTGATGGGATGGGTGCAGTCGCGCCGCGATCTCGGCGGCCTGATCTTCATCGACTTGCGCGACCGCGCAGGCGTGACCCAGGTCGTGTGCAACCCGCAGGAAAGCGCCGGCGCCGCGGCCGTCGCATCCCAGCTTCGCAGCGAGTACGTGGTCGCCGTACGCGGCGTGGTCGCCGTCCGGCCGGCCGGGACCGAGAACGCGAAGCTTGCGACCGGACAGATCGAGATACGCGCGCGCGAACTCCGGGTGCTCGCCTCCTCCGAAACGCCGCCGTTCCCGATCGCGGACGACAGCGACGTGGACGAGGTGGTGCGGCTCAAGTACCGCTATCTGGATCTGCGGCGTCCGGCGATGCTCCGACGGCTCCGCCTGCGCCATCGCACCGCCAAGGCGATCCGCGACTTCCTCTCGGCCGAGGGATTTCTCGAGGTCGAGACGCCGATGCTGATCAAGGGCACGCCGGAAGGTGCGCGTGACTTTCTCGTGCCGAGCCGGCTGCAGCGCGGCAAGTTCTACGTGCTGCCGCAGTCCCCGCAACTGTTCAAGCAAATCCTCATGGTGGCCGGCGTCGAGCGTTACTTTCAGATCGTGCGATGCTTCCGGGACGAGGACCTCCGTGCCGACCGGCAGCCCGAGTTCACGCAGGTGGACATCGAGATGTCGTTCGTCGACCGCGGCGACGTGCTCGCGCTGGGAGAGCGGATGATGGCGTCGGTGATCCGGGAAACGCTCGGACGGGAGGTGACGCTGCCGCTGCCGCGCCTGACGTACGCGGAGGCGATGGAGCGTTACGGCAGCGACAAACCGGACCTGCGTTTCGGCATGGAGATCGTCGATTGCTCGTCAGTGTTTCAAGGGACCGAGTTTCAGGTGTTCGCGCGGGTGCTGGCCGCGGGCGGCGTGGTGCGCGGCATCTGTGTGCCTGGCGCCGCCGGGTACACCCGCCGCGAGATTCAAGAACTGGAGGCCACGGTCCGGGCCGCCGGCGCACGTGGACTCGTGGCGGCACACCTCGACGCCGGGGCCGTCCGGGGCCCGATCGCCAAATACCTCTCGCCGCGGGCCGACGCCTCGCTCCGGGAACGCTTCCGCGCGGGGACCGGGGACCTGCTGCTGTTCGCCGCGGACGAGCCCGCGACGGCGAGCACGGCGTTGGGGCGCCTGCGTCTGGAGCTCGTACGGCTGCGCCCAGAGCTCCGTGAACGCGTGGAATTCGATCCCGACCGGCTGTCGCTGCTCTGGGTCGTGGAGTTTCCCCTCTTTGAACGCGCCGCCGACGGGACCGTCGCCGCGGTGCACCATCCGTTCACGGCGCCGCTGGACGAGGACCTGGCGAACCTCGATCACGATCCGCTCGCGGTTCGGGCCAAAGCCTACGACCTCGTACTCAACGGCGTCGAGCTCGGAGGTGGAAGCATCCGGATCCACCGGCGCGACCTGCAGCAGCGCGTGTTCTCCGTCCTCGGGATCTCCCCCGACGTCGCGCGCGAGCGGTTCGGATTCCTGCTCGATGCATTCCAGTACGGGGCGCCTCCCCACGGCGGGGTGGCCCTCGGGTTCGACCGCATGGTCATGCTGCTCGCGGGCGACGAGTCGATCCGGGAGGTGATCGCGTTTCCGAAGACGCAGAGCGCGACGGACCTCATGACCGGCGCGCCGTCAGAGATCGAGGCCGCGGCCCTCGAGGAAGCGCACATCGAAATCCGGCGGGAATGAACCGTCCTCAATTGGACCCTCGCAGCGCTCGATGCTATCATGACAGATGATGCAACAAAGGGGGACAGTGGCAAAATGAGGACGCTTCCCCGGCGTGACCCCCGGTGATGACGCGCAAGCCGCAGGTGACCGCGACAGAGACCCTCACAGACGACCCGTGGGACATGGCGCTGCGTCAGTTGGCGCAAGCCGCCGACCGTCTCGCGTTGAGTCGCGGGATCCGAGAGGTGCTGGGCCGCCCGCACCGGGAATTCACGGTGAACTTCCCGGTGCGGATGGACGACGGCTCGGTCCGGTTGTTCACCGGATACCGTGTTATCCACAACGATACGCTGGGTCCGACCAAGGGCGGGGTGCGGTACAGTCCACACGTCCGGATCAACGAGGTTCGGGCGCTCGCGATGTGGATGACGTGGAAATGCGCCCTGAATCACCTGCCGTACGGGGGCGCCAAGGGGGGCGTGACGTGCGACCCGGCGCTCCTCTCGGCGGCTGAGCTGGAGCGGCTGACACGCCGGTACGCGACGGCGATCAGCCCGCTCATCGGACCGTATCAGGACATCCCCGCGCCGGACGTCGGCACCAACGCCGAGGTCATGGCTTGGTTCATGGATACCTACAGCATGCACGAGAGTTACTCGGTACCCACGATCGTCACAGGGAAGCCCCTGGTCATCGGCGGGTCCGCCGGTCGTCACGAGGCGACGGGCCGGGGCGTCATGATCGCGGCGCGCGAGGCGGCGCGGCATCTCGGACGGCCGTTCGCGGGGAGCCGCATCGTGGTGCAGGGAAGCGGCAACGTCGGCGGGGTGGCTTCACGGCTGCTGCACGAGCAAGGATGCACCAACGTCGGCCTCAGTGACATCCACGGGGGCATCTACAATCCGGACGGGATCGATCCGAACGCCGCGCTCACCCGGCTCAAGGAGACGGGCGGTCTCGCCGGCTATCCCGGTGCCGACACAGTATCCAACGAGGAACTACTCAAGCTGCCGTGCGACGTGCTCGTGCCGGCCGCGATCGAGGGCCAGATCACCGGTGCCAACGCGGCGAGGGTCAAGGCGTGGCTGATCGTCGAGGGTGCGAACGGGCCGACGACTCTCGAGGCCGACGAGATCCTGAATGCACGCGGGGTCACCATCGTGCCTGACATTCTGGCCAACGCCGGCGGCGTGATCGTATCGTACTTCGAGTGGGTGCAGGATCTCCAGGCCTACTTCTGGACCGAGGACGAGATCAACGCGAACCTCGAGCGGCTCATGGTGCACAGCTTCAGGGAGGTGGTGAGGTTCGCGAGCGAGCAGGAGGTATCGCTGCGCACTGGCGCGTTGGTCTTCGCGGTGAAGTGCGTCGCCGACGCGCTCCAGAAGCGAGGGATCTACCCATAGCACTGCTCTAGGGGTTGCTTGACACCGTCCTGTGGCACGCGCATCATGGGGGCGTGGATTTGTTCACCCTGGCCGATGCGTATGCGAGCGACCGCGGAGCCCCATTGGCCGCCCGTATGCGGCCGCGGACGATTGAGGAAGTGGTGGGGCAGTCTCGTCTGCTCGGGCCGGGCCGCCTGCTTCGTCGCGTTATCGAGGCCGATCTGCTGACGTCGGCGATCTTCTACGGCCCGCCCGGTACCGGGAAGACGTCGCTCGCCTACGTGATCGCGCGGACCACTCGGGCGCACTTCGAGCCGGTGAATGCCGTGACCACCGGTGTTGCCGAGATCCGGCGGTTGATCGAGAAGGCCCGGGACCGCCGGAGATTCCACGGCGTGCGGACCATCCTCTTTGTGGACGAGATCCATCGCCTGAACAGAGCGCAGCAGGACGTGCTGCTGCCGCACGTCGAGGACGGGACGGTTGTGCTGATTGGCGCCACTACGGGCAACCCGTTTCACGACGTGACGCCCACGCTCGTATCGCGGTCGCGGGTGTTCGCCCTCGAGCCGCTCAGCACGGACGAGGTCATGGTGATCCTCCGGCGGGCTCTCGCCGATCCCCGCGGACTCGGCGAGGAGCGCGTGGACGCATCCGACGACACGCTCGCGTATGTTGCCCGCGTTTCGAACGGCGATGCCCGGACGGCTCTAAATGTGCTCGAGCTCGCCTGGGCGGCGACGGCTCCGGACGCGACCGGCCACCGCCGCATCACCGCGGCCGCGGCCGAGGAGGCAGGCCGCCGCACGCTGCTATACGACCGCGAGGGCGACGCCCACTATGATATGATCTCGGCGTTCGTCAAGAGCATGCGCGGCTCGGACCCGGACGCCGCCGTGTACTGGCTCGCGCGGATGCTGGAGGCGGGAGAGGACCCGCGGTACATCGCTCGTCGCATGGTGGTGCACGCGGCCGAGGACGTCGGGCTCGCGGATCCGCGGGCGCTGCTCGTGGCCGTCGCGGCGGCCCAGGCGGTTGAGCTCGTCGGACTGCCGGAGGCCCGGATCCCCATGACCGAGGCGGCCGTCTACATCGCCGTCGCGCCGAAGAGCAACGCGACGGTGCGCGCGATCGACAGTGCGGCGGCGGACGTCGCGCGCGAGGAGGCCCGGCCGGTGCCGCTCCCGCTACGCGACACAAGCGTGCCGGGCGTGCGCTCCCTCGGCCACGGAGAAGGATACCTGTACCCCCACGACCATCCCGGCGGGTTCGTCGTGCAGCCGTACGTTCCCGAAAACGTGAAGGATCGGATATATTATGAGCCCACGGAGTCGGGGTACGAGGCTGACGTGTCCCGCCGGCTCCGCGAGTGGTGGTCGGGCATCAAGCGGTACCGTTGATCGTAGGAACCGGACCGACTGCCGGGGCGAGACGTCATAGCACCCAAGGGGGCGCAGGAGGTAGGCATGGCGCGTGTGGCCGTGGCGATGAGCGGCGGGGTCGATAGCGCGGTCGCAGCGGCGCTCCTCGTGCGGGACGCGCACGAGGTCGTCGGGTTCACCATGAACCTGTGGCCGTCCTGGGTGCCCCAGACCGAGGGCGGTGCAGGGTGCTGCGGCATCGGAGCGATCGACGACGCGCGCGCCGCTGCGCGCGCACTCGGCGTCCCGCACTACGTGCTGAATTTCCGCGATGCGTTCGAACGCGAGGTGATCGGTTACTTCGCGGGCGAGTACGCGCACGGGCGTACGCCCAATCCGTGCATCGCGTGCAACCGCGCCATCAAGTTCAGGCTCCTCCTCGAGCGGGTCCTCGCACTCGGGATCGACGAGCTGGCCACCGGGCACTACGCGCGCGTAGAGCTCGGACCGGACGGACGGTACCGCCTGCGGCGGGCGGTGGATGTGCGCAAGGATCAGTCGTACGTGCTCGCGGGGCTCACGCAGGCGCAACTCGCACGAGTACGGTTCCCGGTCGGCGCGTACACGAAGCCCGAGGTGCGGGAGATCGCACGGCAACACGGCCTGAGCGTGGCGAACAAGCCCGACAGCCAGGAGATCTGTTTCGTGCCCCGCGGGGACTATAGCGAGGTGGTCGCGCGGCTTGAGCCCGCTGCGGTGCGGCCGGGGCCCATCTACGACCTCACCGGGCGTCAAATCGGTGAGCACCGGGGCGTGGCCCACTATACGGTCGGCCAGCGCCGAGGCCTGGGGCTGTCCGGCGCTGATCCACGATACGTCGTCACCATCGATGCTTCGGGGAACGCGCTCGTCGTAGGTGACGAGATGTCGCTGGGGTGTGTCGAGTTGCAGGCGGTCGAAGTCAACTGGATCGCGATACCGTGTCTGACCGGGGAGCGCCGGGTGACGGCCCGAATCCGTCACTCGGCGGCGGACGTCCCCGCGGTGATCGCGCCAGCGGCCGACGGACGAGTTCGCGTGCGCTTCCCGGACCCGCCCCGCGCGGCAGCGCCCGGGCAGGCGGTCGTCTTCTATGAGGGCGACGTGGTGCTGGGAGGCGGCGTGATCGACGGGAGTGAACACGTGGTAAAGGGGTAGAGCATATACTGTCTTCAAGAGAGGGACGCCGATGGCCGGTATTAGTATGGCGGAAGTGAGTCTGGCCGTGATCGCCCTGGCGTTCGCGGTGGCGGTCGCCGCGCTGGTGCCGGCGCTGCTGCAACTCCGACGGACCGCAAGGCAGGGCGAGGCGGTGCTGGAGAGCGTACACGCCGCACTGCCGGAGCTCCTGGCTGAGCTCGAGGATCTCGTGAGAAAGCTGAATCGGGCGACGGACACGGTCGCCAGCCTCGCTGCCTCGGTGGAACGCCTGGAGCGGTTGTCCAGTTCCACCGTTCGCATCGTCGACGGGGCTCTGGAAAAGGTCGGTCACATGGTGATGCCTTCGCTGGCCAACATCGCGGGGCTGGTATCCGTGCTCCGCGAGGGTATGGAATGGGCGCGACCGAGACGGGACAGGAGGAGGGACGGTGAATGAACGAGCGTCGTGATTTTGTCGCGGGAGTCTTGTTGGGGGCATTGTTTGGTGTGGCTCTGGGGATACTGTTCGCGCCTGCCGCCGGAGAGGAGACGCGGGAACGCCTGCGGCGGGAGAGCGAGAGTCTGCGCGGCCGTGCACGTGACCAGGCCGACCGGGTGATCGACCAAGTGCGCCGGACGGCCGATGAGGTCGCGGACCGGATCCGCGCCAATGCCAACGAGGTCGCGTCACGCATGCGGTCCACCACGGGGGACGTGCTCGATCGTGGCCGGGACGCGCTCGATGAGACGACTGGGCGACTCCGCGATGCCTTCGAGTCTGGACGTGACAGCATCCTTCGGCGAGGGGATGACGTAGTGTCCGGAGACCAGGAGACGTAAGGTGGGGGATCAACCGCGATCGGACGATGCGGAGCATGTCGAGGTTACGATCCCGGCCCGGGCGGAATTCGTCAGTGTGGTGCGGTTGACCACCGCCGCAGTGGCAGCCCGCCAGGGGCTGGTGTATGACGAGATCGAGGACCTCAAGATCGCGGTGAGCGAAGCGTGCACCTCACTGATCACCGCCGGCGTCGCGGCCGGATCGGCGTTGGTCGTGCGATTCGCGCTCGGCCGTCGCGCGCTGGAGGTGAGCATCGACGGGTACGGACCCGGAATCGTGCTGGACGCCGGCGCTCCCGACGGCAACGTCCCCTTGGACGAGAGCCGTCTGGGGGTGTTCCTGATGCAGTGCCTCGTGGACGAGGTGGAGGCACGCCGGGACGTCGCGGCCGGCACGGCCGGGGTGCGGCTCGTCAAGCGGCATGGAGGGTAGCTCGATGGCCTCGCGCCGTCCAACGCGCCCGATCCCCGCGAAGGCGGAGATCCACGCGCTGTTCGAGCGATACCACGCTGGGCGAGATCCCGGGGTCCGTGACGAGCTTGTGCTTGCTCACGAAAACCTCGCAGTCTACTTGGCGCGCAAGTTTGCGGACCGAGGCGAACCGCTCGAGGACGTCATCCAGGTCGCGCAGATCGGTTTGTTGAAGGCGATCGACCGGTACGACGCGACGCGAGGCATCGAGTTCACGACGTATGCCACGCCGACGATCGTCGGCGAGATCAAGCGGCACTTCCGGGACAAGCTGTGGGCGGTCCGGGTACCCAGGCGGCTCCGGGAGTTGAACTACGGGCTGATGCGGGCCGTCGAGGACCTGTCCCAGAGGCTCAGCCGGTCGCCGACAATCCCCGAGATCGCCCTCGCCACCGGCATCCCGTTCGACGACGTGCTCGAGGCCATGGAGGTTGGGCGTGCGTACAGCCTGGCGTCGCTCGATGCGGAGATGCCGGACGGAGACGACGACCACGGGACGACGTTGTCGGATTCGGTCGGCGCCGAGGACCCGGCCCTCGAGATGCTGGAAGACCGGACGACGCTGGACGCGGCGCTCGGACGTCTTCCCGAGCGCGCGCGCGACGTGATCCGGCTCCGATTCTACGAGGATCTCTCCCAGGCCGAGATCGCCCGCCGGTTGGGGATCTCACAGATGCACGTCTCGCGCGTGTTGCGGGACGCCCTGGCCAGGCTGCGGGCGACGATTGCGGGGCGGCCGTCCGTGACTGGAGACTGATCACCCCAGACTCCATGCCCTCCCGCACGACTGCCACCGAGATCGTCGCGCGTTTGCGCCAGGCGGGATTCGAGACCTACCTCGCCGGCGGCTGCGTGCGCGACATGTTGCTCGGCCGGGCGCCGTCGGACTACGACGTTGCCACGGCGGCGAAGCCCGACGAGGTCGGCGCGCTGTTCTGCGAGACCGTGCGGGTCGGTGCGGCGTTCGGCGTCGTTCAAGTGGTAGTCGACCACGAGGGCTACGAGGTGGCGACGTTCCGGACGGAGGGTCCGTACCTCGACGGCCGGCACCCGTCGTCCGTCCGGTACGCCACGGCACGGGAAGACGCTCTCCGGCGCGATTTCACCGTGAACGGCATGTTCTGGGACCCCTCGCCCGAGCGCCTGCTGGACTTTGTGGGAGGGCAGGCGGACCTTCGGGCACGGCTCATCCGCACGATCGGCGACCCCGAGGCCCGGTTCTCCGAGGACGGCCTCCGCATGTTGCGCGCGGTGCGGCAGGCCGCCGAGTTAGGGTTCCAGATCGTGCCGGAGACCCTTGCGGCGATCCGGCGCATGCGGGATGGGCTGGCGCGGATCAGCCCCGAGCGTGTCCGGGAGGAGCTCGTCCGCATCGTCACCGGCCCCGACGCGGCGCGCGCACTCGGCCTGCTTCACGTTACCGGGCTGCTCGAGGTCGTGCTACCGGAGGTGGCCGCGGAGGCAAACGTGCCACAACCCGAGGAGTTCCATCCCGAGGGGGACGTCCTCCAGCACACCCGGCTCGTAGTGGGAGGCCTTGAAGCCCCCACACCGACGCTGGCAATGGCGGCCTTGCTGCACGACGTGGGCAAACCGCCGACCCTCGTGAGGGCGGGGCGCATCCGGTTCGACCGTCACGACGAGGTCGGCGCCGAGCTGGCGCGCGCGGTGATGGAACGACTGCGGTTCCCGCGCCGCGACGTCGACCGCGTGGCGTCGCTGGTCCGCCAGCACATGATCTTCAAGGACGTACCCAGGATGCGGGAGGCGCGGCTCCGGCGACTTCTTGACGCGCCGGAGTTCGAGGAGCTGCTGGACCTTCACCGGGCCGATTGCATGGCGAGCCACGGCGATCTCTCCACGTATGAGTGGGTGCGCCGGCGGCGGGCCGAGATCGCTTCACAACCACCGCCTCCTCCACGGCTGGTTACCGGCGATGACCTGCTGGCGCTCGGCGTGCCCCCGGGTCCCCGTGTCGGCGACATCCTCCGTTCGCTCGACGACGCCCGCCTCGAAGGTCACATCCGGAACCGCGAGGAGGCGATCGCGCTGGCTAGGCGGCTTGCAGCCGAGCCGTAGCGCGCCGTTGCGGGCGGCGCCGCCGGAGGAGATCTCGCTCGCATGGTCGAACCCGCGAGGGGAACTACTCGGGCCGCGAGGAGTCCGGTGCGAATCTCCGTGAAGACGCGCCCCGACGCGACTCCGCGGCGGGAGGCGGCATCCTGCAGGGACTATCGGGTACCACGGCGCGCGTGATCGCGCTCGTCAATCAGAAGGGTGGGTGCGGCAAGACCACTACCGCCGTGAACTTGGCCGCGTGCCTTGCCGTCCACAAACGCCGCGTGTTGTTGATCGACCTCGATCCTCAGGCCAACGCGACCGTGAGCCTGGGCGTGGACCCGGGAAGCCTGTCCCGCACGATCTACCAGGTCCTGGTGGACGATGCCAGGGACGACAGCGAAGGTGTTGAGATGGCGAGCGTCATCACGCCTTCCAACGTCGAGCACTTGGACCTCGTTCCTTCATCGATCGACCTGGCGGCCGCGGAGCTCGAACTGTCCTCGCGCATCGGGCGCGAGAACATGCTGCGGAAGAAGATCGCGCCGGTCCGCGACCGGTACGATTACGTGTTGATCGACACGCCGCCGTCCCTCGGGCTCCTCACGCTGAACGCCCTCGTGGCCTGCTACGAGGTGATCATTCCGATTCAGACTCACTACTACGCGCTGCTCGGGATGCGGCAACTCCTCCGTACGATCAAGGTAGTGCGCGAAGAAGTCGGGCACGAGATCGAGATCGCCGGCGTGGTGCCGACCATGTACGACGCCCGGACCAGCATCAGTAAGGAGATTCTGCAGGGCATCAAGGACTACTTTGGAAACAAGATGTTCAAGAGCGTCGTGCACCAGAACATCAAGCTCGTCGAGTCGAGCATGGTGGGTGTGCCGGTGTTCGCGCACGACCGCACCTCACGCGGGGCCCTGGAGTACATGAGTCTCGCAAGGGAGGTGATGGCGCTTGAGCAAGCACCGCGAGGCGCTGCGGCGGGGAATTAGATCGCTCATCCAGGAGACGTCCCGCGAACTGGCCGACCTCGAGGGACGCGAGGCGCCGTCCGAGGCGCGACCGGGGGAGCAGGAGGCGCCGGTCGGCGACGCCGTCCATGAGCGTGAACGCGAGGCCCGGGCCGGCTCGGCGCGCTCGACCGCTGGGCCCGCCGAGGAGTCGGACGTGCAGGCTGCTGCGGGGAGTGGGCCTACCGCCGACCGGTCGGAGGACGCCGGCTCCGTGATGATCGAGGCGGAGGTGCTGGCGGTCGAAGTGCGGGAGGTCGCCCGAGTCGGCCAGGCGGAGGCGACGCCCGGAGGTGCGGCGCGTGAGGCCGACCGAGCCGACGGAGACCGTAGCACTGCCGTGCCGTCGTGGGGGCCCCTGGGCGTCGAGCCCCTGACGGAACGAGCGGGGCCTCCGGAGCCGGGCGCATCAGGGGAGCAACCAGCGGCGGACCAGGCGCCGGCGGAGCCTGTTCGCGCCGGGGAGCCCCAGGCGGGCGCAGAGGCGGTGGCCGAGGCCGCGCCCGAGGCACCGGCAGCACCGCTCGAGCGGACGGTCCGGCGACGGGACCGCGCCTCCCGGAAGCGGGCGGCGTCCCGGCGCGGGCCCCAGCCGGCTCGCCGGCGCCCCACTGAGCGGTGGGCGCTTGACGGCGTCGACCCACGGCAGGTCCACACGCGTCACGGCGTGTGCGCGGCCTATTTCATCAATCCCGAGTGCTGGCGGGTGCCGGACGCACACTGCAACACGGCGCTGCAGGTATGCGCCATGCGCAATTGCCCGGTGTACCATCTCCACCAGGAGACGCTCGAGCGGAGGTTCGCGGCGAAATACAAGCACTTCTGGTAGCGCTGGGTGCCGGCCGGAAGGCCCCCGGGTCAGTCGGTGAGCGCGAGGTCCAGCATCTCACGGAGATGGTGGATCGTGCGCCACGGGGACACGCCCCGCCGGCGCAACTCGTCCGCCGGCCGCCGGTAGGCGATGAACCGTGCGCCGGTCGCTGCGGCCGCCGCGCCGTCGATCCACGAATCTCCGATGACGTAGGCACGTTCCACGCCCTGGAGCCGGCGAATCACCTCGATCACGCCGTCTCCCGCTGGCTTGAGCGCCGCCACGTCGCCGCGAGCCACGAGCGTCTCGGCGCAATCGGCGAGGTCGGCCGCGCGAATCGCCGCGACCGCCGCCGTGCGGCCGTTGTTGGTCAGGATCGCGACGCGGTACCCTCGACTCGCCAGCGTGCGCAGCACCGACGGCGCCGCGTCGAGGGCGACGGCGTCCGCGAGGCCGGCGGCTTCGTGGACCTCGATGATCCGCCACATCTCCGGAACGAGCGCGGTGCGGTGCGCCCTGTCGTGTGCTGCGCCGCACGCGACAAGCTCAGGGATCGCCCGGCGCAGCAGCACGTCGTCGGGATCACTGGTTGCCCCGGCGGTCCGCAGCAGCGCAATCAAGTGCCGCCGGATTCCCACGAAGTCGATGCGGGAGCCGATCAGCGTGTTGTCCATGTCGAAGATCAGCGCAACGCGCTGCGGCGGGATCATGTCACAAATTGTACGACGCGTCGTCGCTCATCCGCAACCGCGGAGCCGCAAAGGAGAAGCACGCGGGCCCGGCGTACCCACACACATGACGGCTCGTCGAGCGCGGCGCATGTGCGCCGGTTCTCGCGCCTGCAAGTCGCTTCGCGAGTTCCGCGACACACCATGAATGCGCGCGCCCGGAGCGGGCTGGTACTCGTGCTCGCGGTGGTCGCACTCGCCACAGCATGCGGGGAACGTCCGCGGCCGGCGGCCGGGCCGGGTCCGGCATCTCCGCCCGCGCCGCGGAGCACTGCGGCGGTCCGTGGGCTCAGCACCTCTACCGCGTTCGTGACTGTGAGGCGACGGAACGCGGTGCGCCTTGGGCCCGATGCTTCGGGGCCGATTCTCGACCAAGTCTGGGAGGTCCTCGGCGTCATCCCCGCGGTCACTCCGCAACCCGGCGGACCGCGCTTGCTGGCGAACCTCCGCATGAACGAGGACCTGGTGGATGTGACGATCTGGAGGACGCAGGATCTGGACGTGGCGGGACAGCGGCTCTACGGCGTGTCCGGGATCGTGATTCCGTTCACGGGACCGTGGCGGCACCGCGTCCTGATCGTACAACGAGGGCAGGTGGAGGCTTCACCGACACTCGCAGACAGTCCGGAGCTCGGGGCAATCGAGCGCGCGGTGGACGCCGCGCGGGATCATCTGTGATGGGAGCGGTCGAATGGACGGGGTGACGATCGAGCACATCGGCGAGCACGTCGGCGAAGAGGTCGAGATCCGCGGGTGGCTCTACAATCTGCGGAGCAGCGGCGCGCTGCACTTTCTCCTCGTCCGTGACGGCAGCGGGATCGTGCAGGCCGTGGCGGTGCGCAGCGACCTGCCCGCGGATGTGTTCGAGCTGGCGGGCACACTGACCCAGGAATCCGCGATCATCATCGCCGGGCCGGTGCGCGGGGACCCCAGAGCGCCGGGCGGATACGAGGTCGCGCTCCGACGGCTTCACGTGGTGCACCTCGCCGACCCGTATCCGATCACGCCAAAGGAGCACGGCGTGGAATTCCTGATGGATCACCGGCATCTGTGGCTGCGCAGCCAGCGCCAATGGGCCATCATGCGGGTGCGGGCCGAGGTCGAGCGGGGGATGTGCGACTATCTCGACGACCTCGGTTATCTCCGAATGGACACGCCGATTCTTACCCCATCGGCGTGCGAGGGCACGACGACCCTGTTCGAGACGCCGTACTTCGAGCGGCGCGCCTATCTCACGCAGAGCGGTCAGCTGTACAACGAGGCCACCGCCGCGGCGCTCGGGCGCGTCTATTGCTTCGGTCCGACGTTCCGTGCCGAGAAATCGAAGACGCGCCGCCACCTCACGGAGTTCTGGATGCTGGAACCGGAGGCCGCGTACCTCGAGCTCGACGGCTACATGGACCTCGCGGAAGGGTTGGTCACGGCTGTCGTGCGCCGCGTGTTGGAACGACGGCGCGCGGAACTGGAGCTCGTGCAGCGCGATCCCGCACCACTGGAGGCGGTGCGGCCGCCGTTCCCGCGCATCACGTACGACGAGGCGGTCGAACGTCTGCACGCACAGGGCGCCGCGATCACGTGGGGCGACGACTTCGGCGGCGACGAGGAGACAGTCCTGAGCCGTCAGTTCGACCGACCGGTATTCGTGCACCGGTATCCGGCCCGGTGCAAGGCGTTCTACATGCAACCCGATCCCGCGCGTCCCGAGGTGGTGCTGGGGGCCGACCTGCTGGCTCCGGAAGGGTACGGGGAGATCGTGGGCGGGGGCGAGCGCATCCACGACACGGCGCTTCTCGAGCGCCGGCTGACGGAGATGGGGTTGCCCCGTGCCGAGTATCAATGGTATCTGGACATTCGGCGCTACGGGTCGGTGCCCCACAGCGGGTTCGGAATCGGGATCGAGCGGACGGTCGCGTGGATCTGCGGGCTCGAGCACGTGCGGGAGACGATCCCGTTTCCGAGGTTGATCAACCGGCTGTATCCCTGACGGCAGGGAGTCGTCGCTGGCGCTTCAGCGAACCGAACGGTCGAGGCCGCCGGAGCACGCCGGATACCTGCCGCTGGGATCGTCCATGCGTCCATGCGTGGCGGTCCTTGTCAGCCTACCGGAGCTATGTTATAGTTCAGAGTGTTAGGGCAAGACCGGTGCCCCAATCTTGGCGCGTTCGGGGGAGTGGGTCGTTCGAAACCCACTCTTTCGCTTCTTCAGGAGGCGCCGAAGGCTGGGGCGTATGTGCGTAAAGAGGAGCATCAATGCGACGCGAGGAGGTTGCCCGGTACGTCGCGGCGCTCGCCGGGCCAATCGGGACCCGGATGGGGCTTGAGATAGTCGACGTCGAGTTGCGCGGAGGCGGGCGCCATCAGGTGCTCCATGTGCTCGCGGATCGAGCTGGAGGGATCGGCGTGGAGGATTGCGCCCGGCTGAGCGAGGCGTTGAGCCGGGAGCTCGACCTCTATGATCTTCCGTTGGGGGCGTATACGTTGGAGGTATCGTCTCCCGGTCTCGACCGGGCCCTGCGGAAGCCGGAGCACTTTATCCAGTTCTCCGGGCGGGCCGTGGCGGTCACCACGTTCGCGCCGGTCGACGGGCAGCGGCGGTTTCGAGGGCGGTTGCTCGGCCTGGTGGATGGTCGGGTGGCGGTGCGGCTCGAGGACGGGAGAGAGGTCCGCTTCGGGACCGAGGAGATTGCGCAAGCACATCTCGTCGTGGAAATGGAGGATCTGCGTCAGGATCTGAGGCGGTCATAGACGAGGCGGATGGACCGTCTCACAAACCTGGTCGGAGGGTGGTGTGCCCCGCGGCAATTGGGGCTGCGGGGGGACGGTGGGGGTGACGCCGGATGAACAACGCTGAGCTGGTAAAGGCGATCAGGCAGTTGGAGGAGGAAAAGGGACTCGGCACCGATGTGCTGGTCGAGGCCATCGAGGCGGCGTTGCTGTCCGCCTACAAGAAGAACTTCGGGGCCGCCGCGCAGAACATTCGGGTTGAAGTCGACCGGGCCAACGGCGAGCAGCACGTCTACAGCGTACGAACGATCGTCGAGACGGTGAGCGACCCGAATACGGAAGTTCCGCTGGCTGAAGCGCAGACATGGGACCCAGAGAGCCGGGTCGGAGACATCGTCGAGGTCGAGGTGACTCCCAAGGACTTTGGCCGCATCGCCGCACAGACGGCAAAGCAGGTGATCGTCCAGCGGATCCGCGAGGCTGAGCGGGACATGGTATACAAGGAGTTCCGCGATCGCGAGGGCGACATCGTGACCGGTACGGTGCAGCGGGTGGAGCGGCGGAACGTGTACATGGATCTGGGACGGATCGAGGCTGTGCTGCCGCCGACGGAGCAGGTGCCCCGCGAAGGGTACCGCCAGAACGATCGAGTCAAGGCGTACGTCGTCGAGGTCAAGCAGGGGACGCGAGGCCCGCAGATCGTGGTCAGCCGCACCCATCCGGGACTGCTGAAGCGGTTGTTCGAGCTGGAGGTCCCGGAGATCTACGAAGGTATTGTGGAGATCAGGGCGATCGCGCGCGAGGCCGGCGCCCGCAGCAAGGTCGCGGTGGTGTCGCGGGATCGGAACGTGGACGCGGTCGGGGCGTGCGTGGGTCCGAAAGGATCGCGCGTGCAGTCGATCGTGGACGAGTTGCGTGGCGAGAAGATCGACATTGTGCCGTGGGCGGCCGATGCGGTGACGTTCGTCGGGAGCGCGCTCAGCCCGGCCAAGGTGATTCGCGTCGAGGTGACCGAGGAGACCAAGACCGCGCTGGTGATCGTCCCGGATAACCAGCTCTCGCTTGCGATTGGGAAGGAGGGCCAGAACGCCCGCTTGGCGGCAAAGCTGACCGGATGGCGTATCGACATCAAGAGCGAATCTCAGATCAAGGAGCTGGAGGCTCGCAAGATCTTCGCGGATCTGCCGGCGGATGACGCCGCGGTACCCGTGGGCGCGCAAGGGACGCCCAGCGCCGCGAGCGCCGTCGGCACCGAGACAACCGCCAGCCGCGTCGAGGAGAGGACGGCGGCAGAGTAGCGTCACGTCCGTTGTTCCACGGTGATTTCCCGGGTGGTGCGGGTCGATGCCCAGGGTACGGAGGATTCCACAGCGGCAATGCGTGTCGTGCGGTCGGACGCGGGGCAAACGCGAGATGCTTCGCGTTGTCAGAACGCCTGCGGGAGACATGAAGGTCGACGCGACGGGGAAGCTGGCTGGACGGGGCGCGTACGTGTGCCCGGAGCCGGACTGCATCGAGCGAGCGGTCCGTGGCGGCCGGCTGGCCGGGGCACTGGAGCGGCCGCTTCCAGACGGGTTGCTCGATGCGCTTCGAGAGGCGGCGTCCCGAGACGCGACGCCGAGAACGCCGGTCGTCCGGCGCATCTCGCTGCGGCAGGTGCAAGAGGCCGGACGAGGCGAACCGGGCAATACGGGGCGGTAACTCTACTGACCACACGGCGCTGGGTCTGGCGGGTGTCGGGGCGTGAAACGGAGGGATCGTCGTGAAGGTGCATGAGCTGGCCAGGGAATTGGGACTGACCAGCAAGGAGCTGATTGAGCGGCTGGAAGCCATGAAGATCCAGGTCCGCAACCACATGAGCGTGCTGGACGACGACACCGTCGCGCGGCTGCGCCGGGGCGGCGCCCCCTCCGGAGACGGGGCGGCAACCGCCGGGGCGACGGCCGCCGGCCCGGCATCGGAAGTGCCCCGAGGTCCCGCTAGAGCCATCGACGAGGAGAAGATCAAGCAGAGTGCGTTCCTGCAGTCCAGGTACGGGACGGAGATCAAGGGAGTCCGGGTGATCCGCGCGCAGCGCGTGGAAACGCCACCGCCCCCGCCGAAGGCGCCGGAGCTGCCCGATGCCGCGGCAAAGCAACAGACAGGCAAAGCACCGGTGCATCCCGATGAACGGCCCGCGCCGGCGGCAAAGAAGCCGGACGTGAAAAAGCCGGTTACCGCCGACGCGCGCGTGCCGGCCAAGGAACGGCCGGCGGCCCAGGCCCCGGCCGCTACGCCATCGCCCACCGCATCGGCTCCTGCCGCACCGGCTCCTGCCGCATCGGCTCCTGCCGCACCGGCGAAGGACAAGCCGACGGTGAGGTTCGCCGATGTGCGCAAGACTCCGCGCTACGTCGCCGAGGCAGCGGAGGCTGGACCGCGGCCCCTGCCCGAACCGGTGGCGCCTCCGCCGCCGGTGGAGCCGCCCGTCAAGCCCGTGGAGTCGCCTCGCCCGCAGGCTGCGCCGCAGCCTGTGTCGCAGCCGCAGCCGACGCCGGTTCGCTACCTCGAACTGGACGGGCCGATTCAGGTTGGGGAACTGGCCTCCCGTATGGGCGTGGGGCCGGGCGAGGTCGTGAAACGGCTGGTCGAGGCGGGCGTCATGGCCGGCGTGAACCATATGATCCCGCTCGAGATCGCCGGCAAGGTCATGGCGGCGTTCAACTTCGCCGTGAAGGCGCCGGAAACGGTCCAGGTCCAGGAGGTGGCGTCCACGCTCGAAGTGCCGGAGGTTCCGGCGCAGGAGCGGGGCCGCGACGTGCGCCCGCCCGTCGTCACGGTCATGGGGCACGTCGATCACGGGAAGACCAGCCTGCTCGACGCGATCCGCAAGACATCGGTGGCCGCCGGGGAGTTCGGCGGCATCACGCAACACATCGGCGCCTACACCGTGGAAGCGAACGGCAAGCAGATCACGTTTCTCGACACGCCGGGCCACGAGGCGTTCACCGCGCTGCGTGCGCGGGGCGCGCAGGTCACCGACATCGCCGTGCTGGTCGTCGCGGCGGACGACGGGGTCATGCCGCAGACGGTCGAGGCGATCAACCATGCGAAGGCGGCCCGGGTGCCGGTGATCGTGGCGATCAACAAGATCGATCTGCCCCAAGCCAACCCCGACCGCGTGAAGCAGGGCCTCGCGGACCTCGGGCTCGTGCCGGAGGACTGGGGCGGGGACACCATCATGGTCCCGGTGTCGGCGCGCCAGGGCACGGGCATCGACGCTCTGCTGGAGATGATCTTGCTGGTGGCGGAGTTGCGGGACTTCCGAGCGACGGGGGACAAGCCCGCCCGCGGCACGGTGATCGAGGCACGCCTCGACAAGGGGCGCGGCCCCGTGGCCACCGTGCTCGTCCAGGACGGCACGCTGCGCCCCGGCGACGCCGCCGTGGTCGGCGAGACGTACGGGCGTATTCGCGCGATGTCGGACGCCGCTGGTGTCCGCCGAACCGAGGCGGGACCGAGCATGCCGGTGGAGGTTACCGGGCTCAGCGAGGTGCCGGCGGCCGGGGATTTGCTGGAAGTGGTCACCAACGACCGGATCGCCAAGGCCGTGGCGGAGGAGCGCCGGGAGCGTCGCCGGGCCTCGGAGCAGGCGCGAATTCGTCAGTTGAGCGTTGAGGAGATCTCCAAGGAGGCCGGCGCGTCGACGCAACGCAAGGAGCTCCGCCTCATCGTCAAAGGCGATGTCCAGGGATCGGTGGAGGCGCTCGTCGGAGCACTGGAGCGCCTCACCACGCGCGAGGTGATCATTACGATCCTCCACGCGGCAGTGGGCAATATCACGGAGTCCGACGTGATGCTGGCTGCCGCGAGCCATGCGACGGTGATCGGGTTCAATGTCCGGCCGGAGCCGGTGGTGAGACGCCTCGCCGACACCGAAGGAGCCGACGTCCGCTTGTACCGGGTGATCTACGAGGTGCTGGACGACGTGAAGCGGGCCGCCTCGGGCCTGGTGGCTCCGAAGGAGATCGAGGTCGTGATCGGGCGGGCAGAGGTCCGTCGCGTGTTTTCGATCAGCCGCGTCGGTATGATCGCCGGATCGTACGTGGTCTCGGGACGGATTGTCCGCGGCGCGAAGGCGCGGATCATCCGGGATGGCGCGGTGGTCCACGAGGGCGTGATCGGGTCGCTCAGGCGGTTCAAAGAGGACGTACGTGAGGTCACAGCCGACTTCGAGTGCGGCATCGGGCTCGAGCGGTTCGGGGACGTCAAAGAGGGCGACGTCATCGAGGCGTTTGCGATGGAGCAGAAGCCCGCCTGACCCGGTGCCCCGAAGGGGCTGGCGCTCATGGTCGTCGGCGTGCTGCACGTGGAGTGTAGTCTTCCAGGAACGCACAGCATCAAGGACAAGCGACGGATCATCAGCTCGCTGCTCGACCATCTCCATCGCCGGTTTCACGTGGCGGCGGCCGAGGTCGACCACCAAGACTCGTGGCGTCGCGCCGGGATCGCGGTGGCCTGCGTCAGCACCGATACGAGGCACGCCGACGAGATCCTGGCTCACGTCGCCAGCGTGATCGATCGGCGGGGCGATCTGGTGCTTCTCGATTACCACGTTGAAATGCGGTGACACCCGATGACATCGGCTGCTCGGATCGCTCGGTTGCGGGAACTGTTCAAGGAGGAAACAAGCACCATCCTGCAGCGGGAGATGAAGGACCCACGCATCGGGTTTGTGTCCGTGACGGACGTTGAGCTGAGCGCGGACCTGCGTCACGCGAAGATCTTCGTCAGCGTACTCGGGGACGACGAAGCGAAGAGTCGCACGATGGCCGGCCTCGCGAGCGCGCAGGGGTTCATACGCACCGAGCTCGCCCGGCGGATCCGGCTCCGCCACGTGCCGGAGGTACTCTTCCGCATGGACGAGTCGATCGAGCGCGGTGCGCGCGTGGAACGGCTGCTTCGGCAGGTGACGCCGAGGGACCCGGAGACGTCGTGACGACGCCGGAGGAGATCGCGGAGGCGTTGCGAGGATGCCGGCACGTGCTCCTGCTCAATCACGTGTCGCCCGACGGGGACTGCCTCGGATCGACGCTCGCGATGGCACGCGCGCTCTGGCGACGCGGGCAGGCGGCGACAGTCGGAAGCGCGGACGGCGTTCCCGGGATCTACCGGTTTCTTCCCGGGGCTGACTGCATTCGTCGCGAGGTTCCGACCGACGCCACCTACGACGCGGTGGTGTTCATGGAGTGCAGCACGCCGGACCGCGCCGGCGCGCTCGCGGACCGTGCCGCAAGCATTCCGTTGTGCGTAAACATCGACCACCACGTGAGCAACGCCGGGTACGGTCAGATCGTCTACTATGACGCCTCGGCGGCCGCGGTCGCAGAACTTGTCTATCCGATCGTCCGCATACTCTCGCCGGCCCTGGATCGCGAGACCGCCACGTGTCTGCTCTGCGGGCTGTTGACCGATACCGGGAGCTTCCGCTATACGGCGGTGACGGAGCGGACGCTCCGCATTGCCGCCGATCTGGTCGCTCTCGGGGCCAGCCCCGCCGAGGTGCACGCCGAGGTCTACGAGAACCGGCCGGTGACCGCGCTGCGTTTGCTCGGCCTCGCCCTGAGCCGCCTCCAGGTGTCGAGGGACGGACGTGTGGCATGGACGGTGGTCACGCAGGCCATGCTGGGCGAGTCGGGCGCGACGATGGAGGAGTCCGAGGGGATCGTGGGAACATTGCGGGAGTTGGGCGGTGTCCACGTCGCGGTGCTCTTCAAGGAAGACCCGGACGGGATCCGGGTCAGCCTGCGCGCCAGGGACGGCGTTCACGCGAACGTGATCGCCGAGGCGTTCGGCGGTGGCGGTCACGCGGCCGCCGCAGGCTTCACCGGGCGGGGATCGCTCGATGACGTGATCGGGCGGACGCTCGAGGTGATTGAACGAGAACTCGGGACCACGGCGGCGAGCGAGCGGCCCTGGATCGGGCGAGCGAGCGGATGAACGGCATCCTCTGCGTGCTCAAGCCCCCCGGGATGACGTCGCACGACGTCGTCGACTTCGTCAGACGGCTCGCGGGGCTCCGTCGGATCGGCCACACCGGTACGCTCGATCCGGGAGCCGCGGGCGTGCTCGTCTGCTGTCTCGGCCGCGCGACACGGCTCAGCGAGTTCCTCACCGATGCCGATAAGGAGTACCGCGTGGAGATGCGCCTCGGCGTGACCACCGACACCGGAGACGCGTACGGCGTTCCCCAGTCCCCCTCGGACCCGGACGCCGCGACCCGGTCCGTCTCCCGGGCCGAGCTGGACGCCGTTCTCAGGCGGTTCACGGGAGAGATCCAGCAGATCCCGCCGATGGTCTCGGCCATTCACCACGCGGGCACACGGTTGTACCGCCTGGCGCGCAAGGGCGAGGTGGTGGAGCGAGAAGCACGGCGGGTATGGATCTACCGCATCGACGTGCTCGATGCCTCCGCGGACGGTCGCACGGTGCTGCTGCACGTCTCCTGCGGGAAGGGCACCTACATACGGAAGTTGTGCATCGACGTGGGGGAGGCGCTGGGCGTCGGTGGCTACGCCCACTTCATGGTGCGAACGCGCGCGGGGCAGTTCGAACTGGAAGACGCGGCGACGCTCGATGAGCTGGAGGCACTCGCCGGGCGCGGAGCGCTCGTCGACGCCATCCAGCCGATGGACCGGGCGGTGTCGCATCTGCCGGCGGTGGATCTGCCGGACCGGAGCGTCCCCGAGGTGCTCCACGGTCATCCCGTGCCGATCTGGAAGCTCGGTGACGCCCGCGTGTCGGAGGACAGTCCGGTGCGCCTTCGAAGCCGGAGAGGAGCGCTGATTGCGCTGGCGCGGGTGGAAGAGGGCGTGCTCCGCCCGTTCAAGGTGCTCGCGGGGTCGGAGGGGGGACCGGTTGCGCACCGCGCGCGCCCTCGCTGAGATCCCGCTCGAGGATCCGGTGCTCGCGCTCGGCACCTTCGACGGGATCCACCTCGGACACCAACGCGTCATCGGAGGGACCGTGGATCGCGCCCGCGCGATCGGGGGCACGGCCGTGGTCGTCACTTTCGAGCCTCTGCCGGCCGAGGTGCTCTGCCCCGGCCCGGATCCCGTGCTGCTGACCACCCTCAGTGAGCGCCTTGAGTTGCTGGCGAACGCCGGGGTGGACGTCACCCTGGCACTGCCGTTTGACCGAGCGTTCTCCCGGATCCCGGCACAAACCTGGCTCGATGGAATCCTCGCGGAACGGCTCAAGGCCCGCGAGATCTTCGCGGGCGCATCGTACACGTTTGGGCACCGTCGCGAGGGCACGGCCGAACGTCTTCGCGCCTGGGGAGCCGCCCGAGGCATCGCAGTGTACCTGGTGCCGGCGGTGCTGAACGGCGAGACGCCGGTCAGCAGCAGCCGTATTCGGGGCGCGCTGCGGGACGGTATGGTCGACGTCGCGGCGCGCCTGCTCGGGCGCTGGTACAGCGTGCGTGGTCCTGTGGTCGCGGGCGCGGGCCGCGGGCGCACCATCGGGTTTCCGACCGCGAATCTCGTTCCGCCCGCGCGGAAAGTGTTGCCGGCCATCGGCGTCTACGCCACCGTCGTGGACGTCGCCGGACGCCGGTACGGCGGCGCGACGAACGTGGGACGCCGGCCCACGTTCGGGGGCGGCGCCGTCACGATTGAGACACACCTGCCCGATTTCGACGGGGCTCTCTTTGGACGCGAGATCACCGTGTCGTTCGTCGAGCGGATTCGCGAGGAGCGGGCGTTTGTCGGCGCCGCGGCGCTGGTACAGCAGATCCGAACCGATGTGGCGCGCGCGCGGGAGTTGCTTGCCCACGTGGGACCGGGTATAATACGGTAGTGCTGGAGGGTAACTCGAGGGCATGGGCGGCAGTGAACGCCAGGGAGTCCTCGGGGACATGTCTGACCACCGTTTTGGTGGTCAATTTGTTTGAGGCGCACTCTCCGGTCGAATGACGATGCGAAGGCGGGCACGGGAGGCGGCGTTCGGGGTCCTGTTCCAAATGGATCTCGGGAAGCTGTCTCTCGACGAAGCCCTGGCGGCCGCACGTGGTCAAGAGTGGCCGCCTGACGATTGGACCCTCGTCGTCGCGCTGGCGCGCGGCACGCGTGAGCACCTGGCCGAGATCGACGCCCTGATTGCGTCCGCTGCCGAACACTGGACGCTCGAGCGCATGGCGACGGCGGATCGCAACATCCTCCGCATGGCGATCTTCGAGCTCGAGACGGCCCGGACGCCGGTGGGGGTTGTCATCAACGAAGCCGTCGAGCTGGCGAAGCGATATAGTACCGAGGAATCCGGCCGCTTCGTGAACGGACTGCTTGGGAAGCTCGTCCGATCCGGGCTCCCCGGACTGGCGCAACAGGCGGTCGACGTGTGAAGCCGGACGAACTGCTGAAGCGGGAAGACGTGCGATGCGAGTCCGTGCATTTGTCTCTGGGCGAGTTCAGGGAGTGGGGTTTCGGGACTTCACGAGACGCGAGGCGAGGCGACTCGGTCTGGCTGGGTACGTGCGCAACCTGCCCGATGGCCGCGTGGAGGTCCTGGCAGAGGGCGCCAGGGGCACGCTCGAGTCCCTCCTGTCCGTTCTTCGTGATGGACCGCCGGGTGCGTGGGTCCGAGGCGTCCAAGTTGAGTGGAGCGAACAAGTTGGGTGGAGCGAAGGGCCAGTGGACACGCGCCGTCCCACCGGGCTCTCCGAGTTCTCCGGGTTCTCGATTCTCTAGCCCGCTTACCGCTGCGGTTTGGATTTCTCGCGCCAGCCGTCGCGGGACGCGAGCGCGGTTGCGGGGCTCCGCACGGCATCCTCTCCCGGCGCGTGCTGGGGGCGCGAGCGGTGTTGTGGCCCGCGGAGCTCCCGGCGTGAGATGCCCCGGACCGATGCCCACGCGAGGATGAAGAAAGCGTCGCACCGCCCGGCCGACATCGAGATGTTTCTCGCCGAGCACGGCCGGCTCGTCGAGGAGGCATTGGATCGGTATCTCCCTTCGGCCGACACCTCTCCCGAGGCCGTGCACCAGGCGATGCGCCACAGCGTCTTCGCCGGGGGCAAACGGCTGCGGCCGATCCTCGTAATCGCCGGGGCGGGCGTGACCGGCACGGCGCCCCAGGACGTGCTGCCGTCCGCGTGCGCGGTCGAGCTGATCCACACGTACTCGTTGATCCACGACGATCTCCCGGCGATGGACAACTCACCGACGCGCCGGGGCCGGCCCACGTGCCATGTGTTGTTCGGGGAGGCGATGGCGGTCCTAGCCGGCGACGCCCTCCACGCGCTGGCGTTCGAGTTGCTGGTGCGCAACGCCGATGTGGCGGGGTGCACGCCGCAGCGCGTGCTGCGGGCGATTGGAGAGATCACTCAGGGCATCGGGACCGCCGGGATGGTCGGCGGCCAGGCGTTGGATCTGCTCGCAGTCGGCGGTCCTCTCGACGAGACCGCGGTCCGGCGGATCCACCGGCTCAAGACTGGCTCGCTCATTTGCGCATCCGTGCGAACCGGAGGGATCCTCGGCGGCGCGGATGCCGCGACACTGACCGCGCTGCAGGGGTACGGGGAACACGTGGGGCTCGCGTTCCAGATCGTGGACGATATCCTCGATGTCGTCGGAGAGCAAGCCAAGCTCGGTAAGGAAACCGGCAGTGACGCGACGCTGGCCAAGGTGACGTTTCCGTCCGTCTTCGGGCTGGAGCGTTCGCGCCAACTCGCCGAGGAGGCGACCCGGCGCGCCATCGAGGCCCTGGCGCCGGTCGGCGCGCGGGGCGACCGCCTGCGCGAGCTCGCGTTGTTTCTGCTGTCCCGCGAACGATAATGGCCCGCGCCGCGACATCCGGGGACCGGCTCGACCAATGGCTCGTCGTGCACGGGCGCGCCCCGAGCCGCGAAAGGGCCCAGGCCCTGATCATGGCCGGGGCTGTGACCGTGAACGGGCATGCCGCCGACAAACCGGGGCGACGCGTGAGCCCCGACGCCCTCGTGGTCGTGCACGAACCGGCCTGCCCATACGCGAGCCGGGGAGGGCTCAAGTTGGCTCACGCGCTCCGCGCATTCGGCGTGGATGTAAGCGGACGGACGGCTGTGGACCTGGGGGCGAGCACGGGCGGATTCACCGACTGCCTGCTTCAGCATGGTGCGGCTCGCGTCTACGCGGTGGACGTCGGCCGGGGACAGCTGGCGTGGCGTCTTCGGACCGACGCCCGCGTGACCCTGCTGGAAGGGGTGAACGCCCGCTACCTTGAGCCCGCGCGGGCCGGCGGTCCGTGCGACCTGGTCACCGCAGATCTCTCGTTTGTCGGTCTCCGGCTGATCTGGGAGACGATCCGAAAGCTTTTGCGCCCGCGAGGCGACGTCATCGCCCTCGTGAAGCCCCAGTTCGAGGCGGGACGGGGCCACGTCGGTCGAGGGGGCGTCGTGCGCGATCCGGCCGTGCACGCCGTCGTGCTCCGCGACGCGATCGACGCCGCGCACGCACACGGTCTTGCAGCCGTGGCTGCGACCCCGTCGCCCATCACCGGCCCGGCCGGCAACATCGAGTATCTCGTGCACCTGCGTGCCGCCCCGGCGGAACCGCGTCCGGTGGACGTCGGCGCGGTGGTGAGCGAGGCCCACGCCCGGTTCGGCAGGGCGAACGTCCGCGGCCCCCATCCGTCAGACGGGCAGGCGAGGCAGGGACAGGGATGAAAACGGTCGGGCTCCTGATCAACGCCCAGAAACTGGCCACCAATCCAGACGTCGCGCGGCTCGCGCGCGAGGCGATCAGCGCGCTCGGGAAGCGACACGCGTCGGTCGTGGTGAACCAAGCGAGCGCCGCCCTGCTCGAGTGCACGGCACTGAGCGTGCCCGAGCGGGAGCTCTCCGCACTCGCCGACGTCATCATCGTGTTCGGCGGCGACGGGACGATCCTGAGCGCCGCGCGCCAGGCGGCGCCGAAGGGCATTCCGATTCTCGGCGTCAACCTGGGGGGATTCGGGTTCCTCGCCGAGGTCGGCGACGCCGGCGTCGAGGACGCCCTCCACCGGTTGCTCGCGGGCGACTACCATGTCGACGAGCGCATGATGGTCCGCGCCGAGGTGGTACGCGCCGGACGTCCCGTGCACGAGGTGCTCGGACTCAACGATATCGTGGTGACGAAGAGCGGCTACGCGCGCTTGCTGCGGCTCAGGACGTTTGTCAATGGCGAGCACCTGGCAACGTACCTCGCCGACGGGCTCATCGTGGCCACGCCCACGGGCTCGACCGCCTACTCCCTCTCCGCAGGCGGTCCGATCGTCCACCCGGCGGTGGACGTGATGGTGCTCACACCGGTCTGCGCCCACATGCTCAACGCGCGCCCGGTCGTCATCTCGGGCGGCGACACGGTCGTCGTGCGGGTCGACCCGGTTGGCGCGCCGCCGCCTCCCGCGATGCTGACCGTGGATGGGCAGGCGGGATTTTCGCTGGAGGCGGGCGACGAGGTCCGAACCGCCCGGTCGCCGTATCGGACTCGCCTCATCCGGCTCGGACGTGAAGGGTTTTACACGGTCCTGCGGACGAAGCTCTGGTGGGGCGAGCGATGACGCGCAGCCCGCGCCTGCGGGCGGGGAGGGAACGCGGCCGATGACGCAGCAGGGGACCAAGTACATCTTTGTCACCGGCGGAGTGACATCCGCGCTGGGCAAGGGGATCACGTCGGCATCGCTCGGGCGGCTGCTCAAGAGCCGCGGGTGGCGCGTGACCCTTCTCAAGTTCGATCCTTACGTCAATGTGGACGCGGGCACGATGAACCCCTTCCAGCACGGGGAAGTATTCGTGACGGACGACGGCGCCGAGACGGACATGGACCTGGGGCATTACGAGCGCTACGTCGACCAGAACTTGTGCCGCGACAACAACACCACGACCGGGAAGATCTACGGCGCCGTGATCGCACGCGAGCGCCGCGGCGAGTACCTCGGGGGAACCGTTCAGGTCATCCCGCACGTCACGAACGAGATCCGGGACGAGATCACTCGGGTCGCGCGCGAGGCGAACGCGGAGATCATCATCGTCGAGGTGGGCGGCACCGTCGGCGACATCGAAAGCCTGCCGTTTCTCGAGGCGATCAGGCAGTTCCGGCGGCAGATGGGCGAGGCGAACGTAATGTACATCCACGTCTCGCTGATCCCGTACCTGCGCGGCGCCGGTGAGCTGAAGACAAAACCGACGCAGCACAGCGTCAAGGAGCTCCGGGGCATCGGCATCCACCCGGATGCGATCGTTTGCCGGACCGAGCGTCCGCTCAACCGCGGCGTGCGCGAGAAGCTCGCGCTGTTCTGCGACGTCGAGGCGGAGGCCGTGATCCAGGCGATCGATGCGCAGAGCATCTACGAAGTGCCGCTGATTCTGGAAGAGGAAGGACTTGCCCGGCAGGTCGAGCGCCGCCTGCACCTTCCCGTCCGATCGCCGGAGCTGTCGGAATGGCGCCGCATGGTGGAGCGGCTCCTCCATCCTGAGGCGACGATCAAGATCGCACTTGTCGGCAAGTACATGGGCAACGAGGACTCGTACGTCAGCATCGAGGAGGCGCTCCGTCACGGCGGGATCGCCGCCGGGTGCCTGGTGCACATTGTCAAACTGGATTCGGAGGAGCTCGAACTGCTGGACGACGCCACAGTCGCCGCACGGCTGGACGGGTGCAACGGCGTGCTCGTGTGTCCGGGCTTCGGCGCGCGGGGAGTCGAGGGCAAGATCAAGGCCGTGCGGTACGCCCGGGAGCGGTGCGTCCCGTTCTTCGGCGTCTGCTACGGGATGCAGTGGGCGGTCGTCGAGTTTGCCCGACACGTCTGCGGGCTCGGGGGCGCCAACACGACCGAGGTGGATCCCCGGACGCCGCACCCGGTGATCGCGCTGCTGCCCGAACAGCAACAGGTCACCGAGAAGGGCGGTACGATGCGACTCGGCCTGTATCCGTGCCGGCTCGCGCCCGGCTCGCTCGCCCACCTGGCGTACGGGGTCGGCGACGTGCAGGAGCGCCACCGCCACCGGTTCGAGGTCAACAACGACTACCTCCCGGTCTTGACGCGGTATGGTCTCCGCGTGACCGGGCTCTATCAGGAGCGCAACCTGGTGGAGATCATCGAGCTCGCGGACCATCCGTGGTTCCTCGGTACGCAGTTCCACGCGGAGTATCGGTCCCGACCGAATCGACCGCACCCGCTCTATCGTGACTTCGTCGCCGCCGCGCTCCAACACGCCCGCACGACCGCGGAGCGCGAGGAGATGCCGACGCCGATCCTGGCTGCCGATCCCCTCGGGGCGGTTGCAGGTTCGCAGGGGCTCAGCGAGGAGCGCGCCACCTCCGGCGGCGCTTGAATCTCGCACCCGCCGCGGCCGACCGAGGCTTCGGAGGAGGCGGTCCGGGGTGGCGCGAAGCTACCCGGACGGAGTAATGCCGCGGAACCCCGTGGCCACGGGAGGGAGCTGGAATGAGCATCGAGGCCTATGTGGACGGCCGGTTCGTGCCCAAGGAGCAGGCGACGGTATCGGTGTACGACCATGGGTTTCTGTACGGGGACGGCGTCTTCGAGGGAATCCGCGCCTATCAGGGCCGCATCTTCAAGCTCCGGGAGCACGTGGAGCGCTTGTTCGAGTCGGCGCACACGCTCGGGATCAAGATTCCGATGACGCGTGAGGCGGTCGCCGACGCGATCGTGGAGACCGTACGCCGAAGTGGGCTCCAGGACGCGTACATCCGTCCTATCGTGTCGCGAGGGAGGGGGGATCTCGGGATCGACCCGCGCAAATGTCCGACCGCGACCGTGGTCATCATCGTCGACACGATCCAACTCTACCCTGAAACGGCGTATCAGAACGGCCTCAAGCTGATCACCACGTCCACGCGGATGCGGCCGCTCGACGTGCTCAACCCCCGGGTCAAGACCTGCAACTACCTGAGCAACATCATGGCGCGGCTCGAGGCCAACCTCGCCGGGGCGGACGAGGGGTTGATGCTGACGGCCGATGGTCACGTCGCGGAGTGCACGGCCGACAATGTCTTTGTAGTCAAGCGCGGCCGGGTGTCCACGCCCCCGGTGCACCTGGGCATTCTGCAGGGAGTCACACGGCAAACCGTACTCGATCTGTGCCACGAGATGGGCATCCCGGCCGAGGAGCAGACGCTTTCGCTCCACGACATCTACACCGCGGACGAGTGCTTCCTGACCGGAACGGGGGCCGAACTCGGGCCTGTGGTGCAGGTCGATGGGCGGACCATCGGCACCGGCAAGCCAGGCCCGATCACGCATCGCGTCCTCAAAGCGTTCCGCGAACTGGCAGCGCGCGAGGGTACGCCCGTACGCGCAACGTCGGGCGCCCCCGCGGGGGAGTGACGCTGCGTCTCGTCGGCAGCCGCCGGGTCTTCGACGGCCAGGTGGTTGGCCTGCGACTGGACGAGATCGAACTGCCGAGCGGCCGGCGGGTGGTTGCCGAGGTCGTCGAGCACCGGGGGGCCGTCGCAATTATCCCGGTGACGGCATCCGGCGAGGTGCTGCTGGTGCGGCAGTTCCGGTATCCCATCGGTCGCGACCTGCTTGAGGTTCCCGCGGGCACAATCGAGCCCGGGGAAGCGGCGGAGGAGTGCGCGCGGCGCGAGCTGGCGGAGGAAGTCGGCCGCGCCGCCGCCCGATGGGACTGGCTGTTGTCGTTCTATCCCTCGCCCGGCGTGATGACGGAGGAGCTGCACGTATATCTCGCGCGAGACCTCAGCCCGCGCAGGGCGGAACGCGAGGAGGAAGACCTGCGGATCGAGCCGCGGCCCCTCGCGGACGCTCGACGCCTGGTGGCGTCGGGGGAGATTTGCGACGCCAAGTCGATCATCGGGCTGCTCGCCGCGTGCGACAAGCTCGGCGTCGCGCCGTAGCGTATTGCGGTCAACACCCAACGAGGGTCGGCAGGTGTGGATTTGCCTTTTGGGTGAAGTGTCTCCGTGATCCCTGAGCGGCGGCGTGGCGCGCCACCGTTGACCCGCGCGACCGTGATCGTCCTTGACAGTTGCGGCGTCGGCGAGCTGCCCGACGCGGCGCGCTACGGCGACATCGGGTCGAACACCCTGTCGCACACCGCGTCGGCGTGCGGGGGGCTCCGGCTGCCCGTTATGGGGCGTCTCGGGCTCGGGCGGATCGTGGCGGTCGACGGCGTGCCGCCTGATCCCGCGCCCGCTGGCGCGTTCGGAAAGATGACGGAGACGGCGGCGGGCAAGGACAGCACGACCGGTCATTGGGAGTTGATGGGCGTTCCGCTGGCCCGCCCGTTCCCGACGTATCCGCACGGGTTTCCGCCAGAGGTGATCGGCGCGTTCGAGGCTAGGATCGGACGGTCCGTCCTGGGCAACCGGCCGGCTTCGGGGACGGCGATCATCGCCGAACTCGGCGAGGAGCACATGCGGACGGGGCGCCCGATCGTGTACACGTCCGCCGACAGCGTGTTTCAGATCGCCGCGCACGAATCGGTGATTCCGGTCGACGAGCTGTACCGCGAGTGCCGGGTTGCGCGGGATGAGGTGCTCGTCGGTCCGCACGCCGTGAGCCGCGTGATCGCCCGGCCGTTTGTCGGGACCCCCGGGGCGTTTATGAGGACGGACCGGAGGAGGGACTTCTCGGTCCCGCCCCCGGAGCCAACGATCCTCGACCGAGTATGCGAGGCGGGCATGCCGGTCATCGGTATCGGAAAGATTCCGGACTTGTTCAGCGGGCGCGGCGTCACCGACGCCGTCCACACCCACAGCGACGCCGACGGTCTGGCGCAGACGCAGCGCGCGATGGCGACGGTGCGGACGGGGCTGATCTTTACGAACCTGGTAGACCTCGACACGCTCTACGGCCACCGCAACGACCCCAGGGGCTACGGCCAGGACCTCGAGCGAATCGACGCCGGTCTCGCACCCATTCTTGAAGGCCTCACCCCCGGGGACCTGTTCATCCTCACGGCCGACCATGGGAACGACCCGACGACGTCCAGCACGGATCACTCGCGCGAGTACGTGCCGCTGCTCGTAGCGGGACCCCGCGTGCGGGGTGGGGTGGATCTAGGCGTGCGCGGGACTTTCGCCGACGTCGGCGCGACCGTCGGGGAGGCGCTGGGAACCGTACCACCGCGCGTTGGGGCCAGCGTGCTACGAGAGGTGCTGGTGGCGTGAGCGCGGCGGCACGGCCCGCACCCCATCGTTCCCGCCGCGCGGCGGGCCGCGGGCGCGTCGCGTGAGTCTGCGCGACCGAATCCACGAGGCGGTCGGCGCCATTCGCGCGCGCACCGGCGGGAGCTACCTGGTCCCCCAGATCGGCGTGGTCCTCGGGAGCGGTCTCGGCGGCCTCGCCGATGCCGTGGACACTCATGCGATACTGACGTACGCAGAGATCCCGCACTTCCCTGCGCCGACAGCGGAGGGACACCGCGGCCGGCTGGTCCTGGGGAGGTTGGAGGAGCGCGGCGTTGCGGTGCTCCAGGGGCGCGTGCATCTCTACGAGGGCAACGCTCCTGAACAGGTGGCGTTTCCGATCCGCGTGCTCGGCGCGCTCGGCGTCCGCACGTTGATCGTGACCAATGCCGCGGGAGGCCTGAATCCGCGTTTTCGCGCCGGTGACCTGATGTTGATTCGGGATCACATCAACTTCACCGGGACAAATCCTCTGGTCGGGCCAAACGACGCCGAGTTGGGGCCGCGGTTTCCCGATATGTCGGCCGCCTACGATCCCGCGCTGCGCTTGGCGGCCCTCGCCGCCGCGCAGGCGGAGCGGCTCACTCTCCACGAGGGGATCTACGCCGGCGTGCTCGGGCCGTCGTACGAGACGCCCGCCGAAGTGGAGATGCTGGCACATTGGGGCGCCGACGCGGTCGGGATGTCGACGGTGCCGGAAGTGATCGTCGCAAGGCACGCCCGCCTGCGCGTGCTCGGGATCAGCGTGATCACCAACGCGGCCGCACGCGTCGGGACCGTTGCCGGCCCGGTGACCCACGAGGAGGTCCTGGCCGTCGCGGATGGTGCGGGGCTCCGCCTCGTGCGGCTGGTGCGGCGCATCGTCCGCGATCTTCCGGATCCTGCTGCGGGCTGACCGGCCGCGAGCCGCAAGACGCCCAACCCAGCACCACACGTCTTGCGGACTCCTCCGGGCAACACGGCGGGCACGGTTCCTCGCGGCCCCCGCCGGGGCGCGGCACGGCAAGGCTGACGACCGTTGCATCGAGCTCGACCGTGAAGACCGCAAGGCACGCGGCGGCCAGCGCCAGGCCACGTGTGTCGCGTTCCCCGGCGCGAGTGTCGCGCGGGGTTCCGGCCAGCGTGCTCGGGACCGTCATTACGAACCCCTCCGGACGCCCGCGGTGTTGCGGATCTGTGGGGCGGGTGTCTCGATCGGGAACGCACAAGGCCCGGCCCGGTCACGATAGCGCGGCGACGCTTCGATCGCCCTCGAAATGAGCGTTACGTCCATCCGGGCACCGCGCGGGGGATCCACGCCATGGCAGGGTTTGGACCGGGTGCGGACAAAGTGAGCGATGGCATGGAGTCACGCGGCCTGAGGCCTTACGACGTTATCAAGGCGAAGCGCGCCGGCGACGAGCTGCCGGCCGACGTGATCGCAGCGTTTGTGGCAGGGTATCTGCGCAACGAGGTCTCGGACGCGCAGATGGCGGCACTGCTGATGGCGGTCTGCTTTCGAGGGATGAACCAGCGGGAGACCGCCGCCCTCACGATGGCGATGGTCGCAAGCGGCGAGACCCTGGACCTGAGCGGTATCCACGGCCCCACCGTGGACAAGCACAGCACCGGAGGCGTGGGCGACAAGACGTCGCTCGTGCTGGTCCCGCTGGTCGCGAGCGCTGGCGTGCGGGTCGCTAAGCTCTCCGGACGGGCGCTCGGGCACACCGGCGGAACGTTGGACAAGCTCGAGTCGATCCCCGGACTCCGCACGGCTCTCTCGCCGGCCGAGCTCGTCGCGCAGGTCAACCGCGTCGGCTGCGCGATCGCCAGCCAATCGGAGCGTCTCGCGCCGGCCGACAAGCGCCTGTACGCGCTGCGGGACTTGACGGCCACCGTCGACAGCGTGCCGCTCATCGCATCGAGCGTCATGAGCAAGAAGATCGCGTCCGGGAGCAGCGCAATCGTGCTCGACGTCAAAGTCGGGAGCGGCGCGTTCATGAAAACCCTCGAAGAGGCGCGCGCCCTCGCACGGGCGATGGTGGAGATCGGGTACGCGGCGGGCCGCCGCACGATCGCCGTGCTCACGCGGATGGACGCGCCGCTTGGGCGCGCCGTCGGCAATGCGCTCGAGGTGGCCGAGGCGGTGCGGATGTTGCGGGGCGAGGGGCCGGAGAGC
>Ga0187784_10000229_pt1 | contig 38911 bp, 40 predicted proteins | sample 1015_SJ02_MP15_2_FD_132964 | JGI IMG/M metagenome (GOLD analysis project Ga0187784, IMG submission 132964) | Tropical peat soil microbial communities from peatlands in Department of Meta, Colombia - 1015_SJ02_MP15_20_MG | ecosystem: Environmental > Terrestrial > Soil > Wetlands > Peat | place... | reverse complement strand
CGGTGCATAGCAATTGGAGCAGCCGGCGGACGCCGTGGTCGGCAGGCTGAGCGCCAGAAGCGTGACGGTCGAGAGCGCGGCAAGGACGCGTGACATGATGTTACCCGCTGGATCGAGATGGCCTCCGACGCCGCGATCGCGGCGCCGATTTGAGCGCGGGAAAATAGTCGGCAAGCGCGACGCGCTCAATCGATCTCGCGCATTTACCTTGATAGGCGTGGTTAACCCGGCATCTGCGAGAAAAGCAGAATCCGCTCGCTCGCGTTACCAGGGAGTTCAGTCGCGCTTCGTGCCGTAGACGGCTTGCGGATCGAATGCTTTTGCGGCGTCGCGAAATTCGAGCCGCAGCGACTTGTCCGGCGTCTTTCCGAGCGGCACCGCGCGGTAGAAGCAGGCGCGCCGGCCGGTGTGGCAGGCCCCCGGCCCCTCCTGCCGCACCTTGATCCAGATCGCGTCCTGATCGCAGTCGACGCGCATCTCGACGACGCGCTGGAGATGGCCGGAGCTCTCGCCCTTGCGCCACAGCCGCCGACGCGAGCGGCTGAAGTACCAGGCCTCGCCGCTCTCGATCGTGCGCGCCAGCGCCTCGGCGTTCATGTGCGCGACCATCAGCACCTCGCCGCTCACCGCATCGGTCGCCACACAGGTGACGAGCCCGTCGGCGTCGAACTTCGGGGCGAGCGCGAGCCCCTCCTCGACCTGCTCGGTCGAGCCGCGTTCGGCAAATTCATAAGCCATCATGCATCTAGCGCGCGGCGCGCACCATGGTGATGAACCGCGCCTGCTCCTGCGCATCGCGGAACAGGCCGGTGAACTGCGTGGTCAGCGTCATCGAGCCGGGCTTGGCGACGCCGCGCATCGTCATGCAGGTGTGCTCGGCCTCGAGCATGACGGCAACGCCCTTCGGCTTCAGGATCTCCTCGATCGCGGTCACGATCTGCGAGGTCAGATGCTCCTGCGTCTGCAGCCGACGCGCGTACACATCGATCAGGCGTGCGATCTTGGAAAGACCGACCACGCGCCCGGTCGGCACGTAGGCGATATGCGCCTTGCCGGTGAACGGCATGACGTGGTGCTCGCAATGCGAGTAGAACGGAATGTCGCGCACCAGCACGAGGTCGTCGTAGCCGCCGGTCTCCGAGAAGGTCCGGTCGAGCACCTCGGCCGGACAGTCGCGGTAGCCCGCGAACAGCTCCTCGTAGGCCGAGACGAAGCGCTTGGGCGTATCGCGCAGCCCCTCGCGGTCGGGATCGTCGCCGATATAGGCGAGCAGCGTGCGGACCGCGGCTTCGGCCTCGTCGCGCGAGGGGCGCGGGACCGCCGGCGCCGGCGCGGCGCGAACGTGCTCGGACAGCGCGGCCTTGTCGGTCGCAGCCGGGGTGGCTTTCGGAAAATTGGTTACGACGGCGTCCATTGACGGTCTCTCCGTTCGACCGGACCCAGCGAGACGCTCGCCGGCCCGGGGGTGTCACCGGGGTGGCCGCGGCTTGTGCCGGTACCGGCACGGACGCCGCATTCTTCAGGTTTCGCCAAGCTACCGGGTGTCGCCGGTCGCCGGGTGTCGCCCCAACGCAGGCCCCCTTTTCCAGCCTGCCGCTCAACTCCTATATAGTCGCCAAGAGCCGGCCGGCAATCAATGGCTTATCCAGGGAACCGGGCCGGAACGGGCCGATGCTGAACGACGTCTATAATCGCCGCATCCTGGAGCTGGCCGGAACCATCCCCCGAATCGGCCGCCTCGAGGCCCCCGACGCCTCGGCGACGGCCCACTCCAAGTTGTGCGGCTCGACCGTGACGGTCGACCTGAAGATGGACGGCGATACCGTCACGGACTTCGCGCACGACGTGAAGGCCTGTGCGCTCGGCCAAGCCTCGTCCTCGATCATGGCGCGCAACGTGGTCGGCGCGAAGGCCGACGAGTTGCGGGGCTTGCGCGAAACCGTGCGCAAGATGCTGAAGGAGAACGGCGAGCCGCCGAGGACCGGACGCTGGGCCGACATCGCGGTGCTCGAGCCGGTGCGCGACTACAAGGCGCGTCACGCCTCCACCATGCTGACCTTCGACGCCGTCGTCGATGCCGTCAACCAGATCGAGGCAAAGCGCCTCAAGGCGGCGGAGTGAGGCCGGGTCATCCCTGCCCTCGCCGCCCGATCCCGCGCGCGCGTCCGCAATGACCACCCTGCATACCCTCTTCGACCAATCGCGCCGCGCCCCCCGCCTTGCCGGGCGCGGCCTGATCAAGGTCTATCGCTACACGCTCTCGCCCCTGGTCGGCTTCCATTGCCGCCATCTGCCGACCTGCTCGGAATATGCCGACGAGGCGCTCGACCGCTATGGCCTGTGGGCCGGCTCCTGGATGACGCTCGCGCGGCTGCTGCGCTGCCAGCCTTTCGGCACCTCCGGCATCGACCGGGTCCCCGCGCAGGCGCCGCCTGGCGCGCGCTGGTTCACGCCCTGGCGTTACGCCCGCTGGCGCTGACCACTCTTCTCAGCCTCGGTTCTCAGCGTCGATTTTCAGCGTCGGCTCTCAACGTCCTTGCGCCATCACCTCGAGCCGGCGCGTCGCCTCGCCCGAGCCGAACTCGGCGGCCTTCGCGTACCAGGCGCGCGCCTTCTCGGGATTCGGCTTGACGCCGAGCACGCCGAGCTTTCCGAGCACGGCGGGATCATAGGTCGCGCCGAGCGCGAGTGCGGAGCGCGCGTCGCCGGCCTCGGCGGCACGCGTCAGCAGGAGCCGGCCACCGGAAATGTCGCCCTGCGCGATCAGCTCTTCGCTGCGGCGATAGAGCGTCGCGACCTCGTCCGGATCGAGCGCGCGTGCCTTGGCCGGCTCGGGAGCCGGAGGCGAGACCGGTGCCGCCGGCACCGCGATGGTCTGGACCGGCCGTGCCGGAATGCGCGCCGGCGGCTCGACCGCGGCGAAACGGTCGGCGAGCGCGGTCGGCGCGACCATGGAGGCGGTCGGTGCCGGCGCCGAGGGTGCGGCGGCTTCCCGTGCGGCCTTCGGGACAACCGGCTCGGGCGGGCGCGCGCTGCGCGTGGTCAGGCGCGACCAGAGCGAGGGCGCGGCCTCGCCGTCGGCCCTGATGGCGAACGAGAACGGCGTCGTGCCGACCATGAAGAATGCCGCGAGCGCCGCCAGCCCGACCGCGCCGACCAGGCGCGTCAACACGCCCGTGGTCGAGGTCTTGCGCGGCATCGCCGGCACCGGCATCGCGACCGGCTCGAGCGTTCCGTGCTCGCGCAGCTGCATGATCGCGATATCGCCCTCGAACGGCGTCGGCTCACGCCAGCGGTTGCGGCGCTCCGCGAGCTGCGGCGCGGGCGGCAGCGTGCGGCGCAGCTGCTCGCTCGCCGCGAGCGCATTCTCCGCCGCCGCCGAGGGCGCATCGCGCAGCGCTTCCTCGAGCGCCGCGCAGGCGGCCTGGCGCACGCCTTCCTCGCGCAGCTCGGCGCGCGAGGGCTCGCGCGGCTCCTCGCGGATCCCCTCCCGCGTTCCCTCGCGCGCCGTCTCCCGCGCCGTATCCCGTGCCGCCGTATCCCGCGCCGGATCTCGTGCCGGATCTCGTGCCCATGGCGGCGCGTACATCATCGCGGATTTCGAATTGCCGTTCTCGTCCGTAGTCGGAGTACTCATGACGCATCCTCCTGCCGCCCAGCGGCGGTCTGCTGCCCCCTGGAGGAGTTCGCGGCCGAGGCCGCGCCGTGGAATCAGCGGTGCTCGCGCGCCTTCGACCAAGCCAGGAATTCCTGGAACAGCCGGTCACGCTCTTCCGAGCTCAGCGCGACATTCTTCGACACGCGCTGCGCCAGGAAGGCACCGAACTGCTCGCGATCCGCATTCGCGAGCTTGTCGCGATTGCGCAGCCATTCCTCCGCGCCCTCGAACCGTTTCCAGCCCGGGATGACGGCGGCGAGATTGGCCTCGCGCCATTTCGGGTGACGCGGCGCCTTCTGGAACTCGGCGAGCTTCGGGAAGAAGTGATCGACGAAGTTCTGGATGCGGCGATAGCGGTCGGTGCCCTTCGGCCAGTTGAACGCGATCAGCGCGGCGCCGACCGCGATCGTGTCGACCTTCTCGCCCGGCCCGATCAAGCCGGGATAGTCCTCGTTGGTGAACGTCGTCGGCAGGTAGTCGGTCTGCAGCGGCTTCTCGAACGCGACCGGCAGGATCTTGAAGCCATCGGCGGCCTTCAGCTTCACCGTCGAGCCGGTCGGCTTGCCGGCGACCAGGATGGTCGCGGCGATCTCGCCGCGCTTGAGCGCCTCCATGGCATCGCCCTGCCCCATGTTCACTTCCTCGGCCTTGATGCCGAGCTTCTCGAGCACGTCGCGCGTCGAGAGCTGCGTTCCCGAGCCGATGTCGGAGAAGTTGACCTTCTTGCCGGCGAGATCGTGCAGCGAGGTGATGCCTGAGTCCGCGCGCACGATCAGGTGCATCTCCTCGTTGAACAGCTTGGCGATGTAGACGATCTTGTCGTCGATCGGGCCGATCTCGTTGGTCCGCTTGAAGTAGGACAACAGGTTCGCCTGCGTGATCCCGAGATCGACGCCTTTGAGGAAGCGCACGTCCTTGATGTTCTGCCCGCCGCCCTTGCCGATCACCGGCAGAACGCGAAACTCGTCGCCGTCGTCAAGGACGGCGGACAGGTCATACGCGATCGTCACATAGGTCGCGTTGAGGTTACCCGAGACGATCGCGATCGTGTTCGAATTGAGCCGCTCACCGATGGTGCCGAGCGCCGGCTTGTTCGGCAGCGGCGCGCCGGACGGAAAGTGGCGCGGCTGCTGCGCGAGCGCCTGCAGGCCGAAAAGCAGGGAGGAAAGGACGAAGAGGCAAACAAAGGCCCACGGCCGCAAGCGCGGCGTTCCGCCATCACACATGATCTGTCCCCGTGCGGCGGATCACGCCAACGCAACACACACAGACGCGCTACGCTTAACCCGCGAGAAAAATTGACGCCCAGACGAACGCGGCGTGCCCGCACCGCGGCCCTGTCAACGCGATCTGCCCGCATCGCGCTGTTGAGAGTTGTACTTCTCTCTTGACAGTGATGTTTATCGTCCAGTTGGGCGTGATGAGGGCGTGGCTGGGGCAATTTTGCCCAGATTGCAAGGACGCGCGCGCGATTCGCGCCGGAAAGCCGCGCGCAACGCGGCGCTTAGCGCGCTGACGTTGACTGATGTGTTGCACAGAGCGCGCGAGTGGATTGAAATCGCAGCGCGAATCCGTGATGCCGCAAATTCTTCCGATTCTTTTCCCGCGCCCGCCGCGATTTTCGCTTGCGCCGCGCGTTCGCCTCGAAAGACACGCGTCCGCGTTCAGGCCGGAGCGAAAGCGCGACGGCGCGGCGCGGCCCGCGCCATCAGCCGTGCTCCGATACCCCCTTTTCCCTGGCGCCCCACACGCGCTAAACACCCGCTACTGATTCCCCGCTTACCCACGCTCGTTCGTGGGAGTGAGCCACAGGAGCATCCCGATGGTCGCCTTGACCTTCCCCGACGGCGCGCGCCGTGAATTCCCCAAAGGCACAACCGGTCTCGACATCGCCAAGGGCATCTCGCCTTCGCTCGCCAAGCGCACGGTCGCGATGGCGCTCGACGGCCAGCTGGCCGACCTGACCGACGGAATCGAGAAGGATGCCAGGATTGAGTTCCTGTCGCGCGAGGACCCGCGCGCGCTCGAGCTGATCCGCCACGACGCCGCGCATGTGCTCGCCGAGGCGGTGCAGACACTCTGGCCCGGAACGCAAGTCACCATCGGGCCGGTGATCGAGAACGGCTTCTACTACGACTTCTTCCGCAACGAGCCGTTTTCGGTGGAAGACTTCCCGGCGATCGAGAAGAAGATGCGCGAGATCATCGCGCGCGACAAACCCTTCACCAGGGAAGTGTGGGATCGCGAGAAGGCCAAGCAAACCTTCCGCGACAAGGGCGAGCTGTTCAAGGTCGAGCTGGTCGACGCGATTCCCGAAGACCAGCAGATCAAGATCTACCGGCAGGGCGACTGGTTCGACCTCTGCCGCGGCCCGCATATGACCGGCGTCGGCAAGGTCGGCAATGCCTTCAAGCTGATGAACGTTGCCGGCGCCTATTGGCGCGGCGACTCCAACAATCCGATGCTGACCCGCATCTACGGCACGGCGTTTGCCAGGCAGGAGGAGCTCGACGCGTATCTCAAGCAGCGCGAGGAGGCCGAGAAGCGCGACCATCGGCGGCTCGGGCGCGAGCTCGACCTGTTCCACTTCCAGGAGGAAGGCCCCGGCGTCGTGTTCTGGCACGCCAAGGGCTGGTCGCTGTTCCAGTCGATCATCGCCTATATGCGCCGGCGGCTCGAAGGCGACTACGACGAGGTGAACGCGCCGCAGCTGCTCGACAAGTCGCTGTGGGAGACCTCCGGCCACTGGGGCTGGTTTCGCGAGAACATGTTCGCGGCGCAGTCGGCCGGCGATGAGGCCGAGGACAAGCGCTGGTTCGCGATCAAGCCGATGAACTGCCCGGGCCATGTGCAGATCTTCAAGCACGGGCTGAAGAGCTACCGCGAGCTGCCGGTGCGCTATGCGGAATTCGGGATCGTGCACCGCTACGAGCCGTCCGGCGCGATGCACGGGCTGTTGCGCGTGCGCGGCTTCACGCAGGACGACGCGCACATCTTCTGCACCGAGGATCAGCTCGCCGACGAATGCCTGAAGATCAACGACCTGATCCTCTCGGTCTACGCGGATTTCGGCTTCGAGACCGACCTCGTGGTGAAGCTCTCGACCCGGCCGGAGAAGCGCGTCGGCTCGGATGCCTCGTGGGATCATGCCGAAGGCGTGATGAGCCGCGTGCTGGAGCAAATTGCCGCGCGCTCCGGCAACCGCATCAAGACCGCGATCAATCCGGGCGAAGGCGCGTTCTACGGGCCAAAGTTCGAATACGTGCTGCGCGACGCGATCGGGCGCGACTGGCAATGCGGCACCACGCAGGTCGACTTCAACCTGCCGGAGCGCTTTGGCGCCTTCTACATCGATGCCGACGGCGCCAAGAAGATGCCCGTGATGGTGCATCGCGCGATCTGCGGCTCGATCGAGCGATTCACGGCCCTTCTGATCGAGAATTTCGCCGGCCATTTCCCGCTCTGGCTTGCGCCGAAGCAGATCGTGATCGCGACCATCACCAGCGATGGCGACGATTACGCACGCGAGGTGCTGGCGGCGGCACGCCGCCGCGGCCTGCGCGCCGAGCTCGACCTGCGCAACGAGAAGATCAACTACAAGGTCCGCGAGCACTCGGTGGCGAAAGTCCCGGTGCTGCTGGTGGTCGGCAAGAAGGAGGCCGAGACGCGGGCAGTCTCGATGCGCCGCCTCGGCTCCGACAAGAGCCAAGTGATGCCGCTCGAGGCGGCGCTCGCCGCGCTCGCCGACGAGGCGGTGCCGCCCGACCTGAAGCGGATGCGGCGCGCCGCGTGAGCGCCGCGACGCTTAGCCATTGGCCGCGAGGCCAAGGAGCGGCCAGCTCGCGGCGCGCGGCGGGCGCGTCAGCACGCTGAGGAACCGCTCGGCCCAGTGCGCGATGTCGTTATTGAGCAGCGTCTCGTACATCGGCTGGTGGCGCGCGCGCCGCTCCTCGAGCGGCATCGACAGCGCGCGGTCGATCGCGGCGGCAACCGCCTCGGTGTCGTAAGGATTGACCTGCAGCGCCTCCTTGCACTCGTTCGCCGCGCCGGCGAAGCGCGAGAGCACGAGCACGCCCGGATCATCCGGATCCTGCGCGGCGACATATTCCTTCGCGACGAGGTTCATGCCGTCGCGCAGCGGCGTCACCAGGCCGACCCTCGAGGCGCGATAAAGTCCGGCCAGCGCGGTGCGGCTGTAGGCGCGGTTGAGGTAGCGGATCGGGGTCCAGTCGGCCTCGCCATAGGCGCCGTTGATGCGTCCGGCGAGCTGGCTCACCATCTGCTCCATCTGCATGTATTCGGGAATCTCGCTGCGGCTCTTCGGCGTGATCTGGAGGTAGGTCACCTTCCCGACCCAGCCCGGAAAGGTGCCGAGGAAATGCTCGAAGGCCTCGAGCCGCAGGTTGAGGCCCTTGGAATAGTCGAGCCGATCGACGCCGATGATCTGGGGGCGATGGTTCAGGCTGCCGACGACCTTCTGCACGAAGCTCGACTTGATCGCGCGCCGCGCGGTCCTGGCGAAATGCTCGGTCTCGATGCCAACCGGGAACGCGTCGACCCGCACCTCGCGCTCGCCCACCATGAACGAGAAGTCGTGGCTGTGCAGACCGCATTCGCGCGTCAGGTAGCGCGAGAAATTGAACGCATCGTCGCCGGTCTGGAAGCCGACGAGATCATAGTCCCCGAGCGTCGGGATCAGCCGCTCATGGTTGGGCAGCGCGGTCAGCACCTCCGGCGGCGGACACGGGATGTGCAGGAAATAGCCGATCCGGTTGCGATGGCCGCGGGAGCGCAGCGCGCGCGCCAGCGGGATCAGGTGATAGTCATGCACCCAGACGACGTCGTCGGGGCGCAACAGCTTGTCGAGCTCGTTGGCGAAATGCTCGTTGACGCGCAGATAGCCGGAGAGATCGCGGCGCGAGAACTCGGCGAGATCGAAGCGATAGTGCAGCACCGGCCACAGCACGCGATTGGCAAAGCCGTTGTAGTATTCCTTGTAGTCCTCCGCGCCGAGGCTGGTGACCACGTAGTCGATCTTGTCGCGACGGATGGTCGCGGTTTCGGCCGCCTCGCCCTTGCGGGAGATCTTCCCGCTCCAGCCGAACCAGACGCCCTGGCGGTGATGCAGCGCCGCCTTGACGGCCACCTCGAGGCCGCCGGCGCGCCCGCCGGACTTGCCGTCCGGCACCGCCACACGATTGGAAACGACGACTAGCCGCGCCAATACCGGTCCTCCCAGCTTTTCGACAACCGCAGCGCGCTGAGGATCAGGCCCGCCATCGAATAGGTCTGCGGAAAATTGCCCCAGAGCTCTCTCGTCGCCGGATGCACGTCCTCCGAGAGGAGGCCGTAGCTGTTGCGCAACTCGAGCGCATCGACGAACATGTCGCGGGCATCTTGCTTGCGGCCGATCGCCCACAACGCATCAATCAGCCAGAACCGGCAAATGAGGAACGCGGTCTCGGGCAGACCGAAATCGTCAGCGCTGCTGTAGCGCATAACGTGCAGATCGCGTTTGAGTTCCCGCTCCATCGCATTGACGGTCGCGACGAAACGCGGGTCGGTCGCCTCGATCGCACCGAGCTCCGGCAGCAACAGCACGCTGGCGTCGAGGTCGTCCGAGCCGAACGCCGCCGTGAACGCGCCGCGCTGCGGGTTCCAGGCCTTCTCCAGCATCTCGGCCTGGATCGCGGCGGCGCGCCCGCCCCAATAGGCCGCGCGGTCGGCAAGGCCGAGATGCGCGGCGATCGCCTCGAGCCGCTGGCAGCCGGCCCAGCACATCGACACCGAATGGGTGTGGATGCGCTTGCGCTCGCGATACTCCCAGATGCCGGCATCGGGCGAAAATGCGAGCGCGTAGGCCTTCTCGCCGAGCGGCTCGAGGCGGCGGAACAGCGTCTCGTCACCCATTCTCGGCAGCCGCCGGTCGAAGAACATCGGCGTCGCCGCCAGGATCGCGCTGCCATAGGTGTCGTGCTGGTTCTGCGCGACCGCGGCATTGCCGACGCGCACCGGCCCGTCGCCGCGATAGCCTTTCAGGTCGGCGACCACGCGCTCCTCGAGCGGATCGGTCGACACGACGCTGTAGACCGGCTGCAGCTCGCCGCCGTTCTGTCCCGCGACCAGCGTCAGAATGTAGGAGATGTAGTTCTCCATCGTGCGCGTCGCGCTGATGCGGTTGAGCGCGCGCACGACGAAATAGGCGTCGCGCAGCCAGCAGAAGCGGTAGTCCCAGCAGCGGCCGGAGCCCGGCGCCTCCGGGATCGAGGTGGTCGAGGCCGCGATGATCGCGCCGGTCTCCTCGAAGGCGGAGAGCTTGAGCGTGATCGCGGCGCGGATCACCGCGTCCTGCCATTCGTAGGAGATCGACATGCGCCGGATCCATTCCTGCCAGTGGTCGCGCGTGCGGTCGCAGAACTCGCGGCAGGTGGTGCCAAGATCGCCCTCGAACGGCATGTCGGCGCCGAACACGAGGCTCACCGGCCGCGTCAGCACGAAGGGCGATTCGCGGTCGATGTAGGCGAGCGGCGCATCGGTCGTGAGGCGCACGGCGAGCTCGTCGCTGGTGTAGCGGATGTGATTGCTGCCGAAGGCGCGCGCCATGTTGCGCTGGCCGTGCCCCGAGGTCGGCCGGAAGCGGACGGTGATGCGCGGCAGGCCGGCGATCGGCTCGATCAGCCGCATCAGCTGCGGCGGGCGGAAGGTGCGGCCATATTGCTCGAAGCGCGGCGCGAAATCGGTGATGCGCACCGCGTTGCCTTGATGGTCGGTCAGGACCGTCGTCACCAGCGCGCTGTTGCGCACATAGTCGCTGTCGGAGGCCGCAAGCCCGTCGAGCACGACGTCGGTGAAGCCCTTCTCCTCGTCGCCGGAGATCAGGCGGCAGAACACCGGATCGCCGTCATAGCGCGGGAAACACCACCACACGATTCGCGCGAGCGGATTGACCAGCGCAAGCGTCCGCCCGTTGCCGACCGCCGCAAGATCGAGGCTCTGCTGCGCCGCCGCCGTCGCGACGGGCTTCTGGTGGACGTTCATCGTGCCTCCTTCTGCGTGAGGATCCGTTCGCCCCTCGGTGCGCCCATTTCGGCGATCCAGCGCCGCACGTCGCCCGGCGTCTCGAAGGTGCCGGCGATCCCGTTCATCGCGCGGCCGACCGAGAAGCCAAGCCCCCCGAATTCCGGCAGCACCGCGAACGCCGCCTCGTCGGTCACGTCGTCGCCGATGAAGATCGGGCGCCGTCCGCGGAACGGCGCGTGCCGCATCAGCGCGCGCACCGCGGTGCCCTTGTTGAAGGACGGCTGCTTCACCTCGAGGACCGACTTGCCGGGCAGGATCTCGAGCGCGCGCGGGGGAAAGCGCGCGCAGACGGCGTTCACCGCATCGCGGATCGCGTGCGCGAGGTGCGGCGCCTGCCTGAAGTGCAGCGCGATTGAATATTCCTTGTCCTCGACCGTGACCCCGGGCCTGCCATCGGCGATGCCGATAAGCGCCGCCTTCAGGGCCGGATCGAGCAAACGGCCGGTGCGCGCGACGAGACCGTCGGCGCGCCGCAGCTCCGCGCCATGTCCGGCCACGGCGGCAAGCCGCAGCGGCGCAAAGAACAGGTCGAGCTCCGCGAGCGGGCGGCCGCTGACGAAAGCGAGCGCGCCGCCGGTGCGTTTCAACAGGCGCTCGAGCGCGGCGACAAGATCGGGCGGCACCACGACCGCGCGCGGCGTCGGCGCCAGATCGAGGATCGTTCCGTCGACATCGAGCAGCACGGCGCTCGACGGCAGGCTGGCGGCATCGATGTGCAATTCTGGCTCCCGATCGCAAGCTCGACAGGCCGCCGCCCGAGCGCCAAGCGCCGCCGAGCAGCCGGCGGTGCGCAACAGCAAGAAGGACGGCGGTTTGCCGTCAGATCACATGCTAACTTGTTGATAATCAGGCGACTTGACGACAAACCGACCCGCTAGCGCGAGCGCGCAGGCTAGTGGGCCAATACTTCAATTTCCCGATCCACGCCGGGTTCCACCTTGAATTTGCCGCTGAAGGTCTTGTCCTCGTTCTTGGCGACGACCGAATACTCGCCCTCGGCGAGCACGACCTTGGGAAACGCGCCGACGGCCTCCTTCACCACGTCGCCGCCCGGCGTCAGGACCGACCATTGTGTATTGGCGAGCGCCTCGCCGCCGGCCTGCGCGACGAGCTTGAGCGTGATCACCGCGGCGCGATGATTCACGACCACGTCGGTCAGCTTGCCCATCTGCACGCGGATATCCGAGCGCACGGTCGCGTTGCTGTTCCCGTAATTCGAGACGACGTGGTAGTTGCCCTCGGGCAGCAGCACCACGTCGGCAGCCGCGACATTCGAGGCAATCGGACGGCGGTCCTCGCCCTCGAACTGGCTGCCGCGGTAGACGTCGAAAGTCACCTGCCCCGGCGGGATGCGGCTGTCGCCGACGCGGCCCTCGAAACGCGCGCCGCCGGCCGAGATCTCGAACGTCTCGCGCACGGTCTCGGAGCGCAATTGTACCTTCTTCGCCGCGGTTGCGAGCCCGAAGCTCACATGCACCACATAGCCTCCGGGCGGGAGCACGAAGATCGGCGCCGCCGCGCGCTCTTCCTTGAGCAGGCGGAAGACGCCGTTGGCGTCAGGCTTGTCGGGATAGATGCGCCAATGCAGGCCGGCGCCGATGTTCGGCGGATCGCGCCCGAAGCGCGCGCTGACCATCAGGGCAACCTGTCCGGCCGGCACCATCGGCACGACCGGCACCGAGCTCACGGAAGCGGGCTGCATGCCCTGCGCTTGCGCCGGCGGCGGAGGGGTCGGCAGCGAAGCCGGTTGCGAGGCCGCCGGCGGGGTGAGTTGCAGCGGGTTGGGGTTTGCGACGGTCGGCTGTTGCGGCAAGGCGACGGATGGCGCGGCGGAAGCAGGCCCGCCCGGCGGCATGAAGCCCTGGGCTCCGACCGCCCCGGGGGGACGCGGAATCGCGTCAAAACCCGGCGGCAGCGTGGTCTGTGCCCGCACCGGCGACCCGCAAAGCACGAGCGCTAACGCGGCCGCGGCCCAAAACGAGCGCGGCCGTCCGGTCAGGGCGGATCGCAGACCAGTCATGCTGCAGGTTTACCGCCGAAAATCCGGCGAATTCAAGCCGTGAAGTCCCTGAGGCATTTTGCCGTGGTTTTGTCTTGGCGCAACCGCCGTGCTACGCGCGAGCCACGGAGAAAGCGATGCCCGAAGCCCTCGACCTCCTGAAAACCAGACGGTCGGTCAAGCCGATCGAGCTTGGCGGGCCGCCGCCGGCGCCGGGCGAGGTCGAGACGCTGCTGACAATCGCGTCGCGCGTGCCGGATCACGGCAAGCTCACCCCCTGGCGCTTCATCGTGTTCGAGGGAACCGCGCGGGAGAAGGCCGGCGAGGCAATCGCGGCCGCGTTCACTCGGACCAATCCGCAGGCGACGCAGGATCAGGTCGCGTTCGAGCGCAACCGCCTGGCGCGAGCGCCGCTCGTGATCGCGGTGGTCAGCCGCGCCGCCCCGCACGTGAAGATCCCCGAATGGGAGCAGGTGCTCTCGGCCGGCGCCGCCGCGATGAACCTCATCACGGCGGCGCACTCGCTCGGCTTTGCGGCGAGCTGGCTCACCGAGTGGTACGCCTACGACCGCGCCGTGCTCGCCGCGCTCGGGCTCGCCGCGAACGAGAAGATGGTAGGCTTCGTGCATATCGGCCGGGCGGCGCAAAAGCCGGAAGACCGCCCGCGCCCACCGCTCACGGAAATCGTTTCGAGATTTGGTGGTTAGGAGCATTCCCTCGTGTTCTACGCGACCGACAAACCCGATCACGGCCTGCCGCATGATCCGTTCAAGGCGATCGTGGCGCCGCGCCCGATCGGCTGGATCACCACGATGAGCGCGAGCGGCGCCATCAACCTTGCCCCCTACTCGTTCTTCAATGGCGTGCTGAGCCGGCCCCCGGTCGTGATGTTCGCCTCCGAGGGGCGCAAGGACACGCTTGCATTTGTGGAAGAGACCAGGGAATTCGTCTGCAATCTCGCGACCTGGGATCTGCGCCACAAGATGAACCAGACTTCGGCGCCCTACCCGCGCGGCGTCAACGAGATGGAGGCCGCCGGTCTGACCGCCGCGCCGTGCCGGCTGGTCAAGCCGCCGCGCGTTGCCGAGAGCCCCTGCGCGCTCGAATGCCGCTACCTCCAGACGGTTGAGCTTCACGACGAGAACGGCAACTCGCTCAATGGCTGGGTCGTGATCGGCCGCGTGATCGGGGTGCACATCGACGAGCGTTTCATCCGGAACGGCCTGCTCGACACCGCCGCGATGCGGCCGATCCAGCGCTGCGGCTACCACGACTATGCGGTGATCGCCGAGACCTTCACGATGGTACGCCCGACCAAGGTCGAGGAGGCCCGCGCGGTCGCGCTCGCGGGCGACAAGGTGAGCTAGCCGCGGAACGCGGGGACGGCGGAGCCGTTTAACCGATCGCTACCCTGCCACCGGTACGACCCCTTCACCATATCATTGTATGGGAATTGCTCCGGCCCCGGCGCCGGATCACGATCAAGTCCCAGTCAAGGACCCGTATCCTCGTGTTTCATTTCCTGCGGCGTAATGGTGACCAGGCGGTGGGAACGGACGAAATACCGGCCGCGCCGGCGGAGCGTCCGACCATCGGTCTTGCTCTCGGCGGCGGGGCGGCGCGGGGTTTTGCCCATATCGGCGTGATCCGCGCGCTGGTCGCGAAGGGGCTCGCCCCCGATGTCATCGCCGGGACCTCGATCGGCGCCGTGGTCGGCGGCTGCTTTGCGGCGGGCAAGATCGACGAATTCGAGGCCTGGAGCCGCAGCCTGACCCGGCGCAGCCTGCTCTCCTATCTCGACGTCAGCTTCGCCGGCTCGAGCCTGCTCAACGGCGCGCGGCTCGCCGAAAAGCTCGTCGACGGCATCGGCGACACCGCGATTGACCAGCTTCCCGTCCGCTATGGGGCGATCGCGACCGAAATCGAGACCGGACACGAGATCTGGATCACACGCGGACGGCTCGCCGACGCGATGCGCGCCTCCTATGCGCTGCCCGGGCTGTTTCCGCCCGTGCGGGTGGGTCATCGCTGGCTGGTCGACGGGGCGCTGGTCAATCCGGTGCCGGTCTCGGTTGCGCGCGCGCTCGGCGCGCGGCTCGTCATCGCGGTCAATCTCAACACCGACATGTTCGGGCGCGGCGCCGCTATTCCGGATCAAGGTACATCCGAGCCACCGATCGAGGAGGAAGTCGCAAGGCACGGCCTGTTCGGGATGTTCGGCGCGGAGAAAAATGCCAAGCGCCGCATCCTCGGGACGCCGTCACGCCCCGGCCTGTCGACCGTGATGGTCGAGGCCTTCAACGTAATGCAGGATCGCATCACCCGCGCGCGGCTTGCCGGCGATCCACCGGACGTGCTGATCAGCCCGCGCGTCGGGCGCCTCGGCCTGTTCGATTTCCAGCGCGCCGCCGAAGCGATCAGCCTCGGCGAGGAGGCAACCGAGCGTGCGCTCGAAGGCCTCGACGAGGTGATCGCCGCCCTGGCGTGACGAGCGCGAAAGGTTCTCCGCTCATTCCCGCGAAAGCGGGAATCCAGAGCCAGGGGCTCGGAAGAGCTGGGTCCCCGCTTCCCGTAAGGGCGTTTACGCCCGTCTTCGACGGGCTATGGGGACGAGCGGATTTCCTCGTCAGGCCGTCGCGATGTATTCGCGCAGCGCGTTGGTCTCGCGCTCGATCTCCTCGACGCGATGCTTCACCACGTCGCCGATCGAGATGACGCCGACGAGACGCCCCTGATCCACCACCGGCATGTGGCGGAATTTCCCTACCGTCATCCGCTCCATGATGGCGACCACGGTATCGGTCTCATTGCAGGTCGTGACCTTGCGCGTCATCACGGCGGCGACGTTGTCCTGAAGCGCGGCCGGCCCGCGCTCACCGAGCGTGCGGACGATATCGCGTTCGGACAGGATGCCGGCGACGCGATGATCGGCACCGGTCACCACGATGGCGCCGATGCGGCGCTCGGCGAGCAGTTTCACGGCGTCGGACAGGCTCGCGGTTGGCGCGATCGTCACCACGTCGCGGCCCTTTTGCGACAATATTGCTTTGACCGTCATGAGCGGCCTCCCTGTTGGAAGCGCCCAGGCAGCCGCAACGCCAAATCGCTCGTCGCCCCGAACCGGGATTCACAAGGGGCGCCGAACGAGCCGGTGTCGGCTGCCAGGCGCCATTGGAAGGAATCTGAGCCTGAATCGCGACAGCCGCAAGACCGCGCGCAGCTCAATCGATGCTGCGACGCAGCTATTGCGACGCGGCTTTCGAATTGTCGCCGGTGCCCCCATACGGCCTTGAGCATGATCCCGAAAAGTGTGCAGCGGTTTTCGGAAAAGGTCATGCTCCAGGAAGAATCTAGAGCGAGATGACGATTCGAAGAAAAGTCATCTCGCTCTAGCGCTGACCGGATCGAACAGCGGGAATGCGAGCAGGCCGGCGAGGAAGCCGCCGATATGCGCCTGCCAGGCGATCGGCTGATCGCTGCCATCGAGCGCCGCCGAGCCGAGAAGACCGAAGAGCAGATTCAAGGCGAACCAGACGGCGAGAAAGATGATGACGCGCGGGTCGCGCAGCACCGCGGCGAGCGGCAGCGCCGGGACCCGATAGGCTTGATCGTCGGCGCGCCCGATGAAGCGCAGCGGTCCGCCGCGCTGGAATGCGAAACGCATGGCCGCCGCCATGAAGCCCGAGATCGCCGCGGATGCGCCGATCATCGGGACGCGCTCGCCCGAATAGACGATGAGATGCGCAAGCGCGCCGCCCGCCGCCGTCACGGCGAAGAAGGCAAGGAAGCGTGCACCCCCGAACCGGCGCGCGACCGGCGTCCCGAAAGCGAGCAACCACACGGCGTTGAGTCCGAGATGCATCCAGCTTCCGTGCAGGAACGCATAGGTGATGAAGGTCCACACATCGGCCGCAACCCCGCCCGGATAGGCTCCAAGCCCGACCATCGAGGATTCGTAGCGCGAGGGAACGAAGGCAAACAGCCACAGCAGCTCGTTGTCGAATTCAGGCGTGATCACCCACTCGCGCAGCGCATGAATGGCAAACAGGATCGCAAGGGTTGCCGACACGACGGCCGGCACGTTGAAAATCGGTTCGGAGGGCTGTCGCAATGGGTCGGACCTGTGCGGGAATTGACATAGGCCGCGCGACACCGTGCGGCAAGCGGTACCGAAAAAGGCCTACGGACGCACCGACAAAGAAACAACAAAGAAAAAGGGAGGGCTCATCGCCCTCCCCCTCAGCGTCCGGCTGCCGGTTAGCCCGTCACGTCCGCACGCCTCCCTGACAGTTGACGCGCGCCGCTTAAGGAGCCGGTGCAGCGCGCAAAGTGGATCGCCGCGGACATTAGCGGCGCGCGCGCGGGCTGCCAACGCGATTGCGACAATAACCCTAATTCCAGCGGCGGGCGCGGAACGCCGCGCGTGAAGTCACGCGGCACGCGCCCTGCTCGTTGCGGAACGCCGCGTCGCTCGGCCGCGTCCGCTGTCCTGAACCGGGACGGCGGAGCGGCGCAATCCGGGACGGCGCGGCGTGGAGGGCAGCAATGAAACAGGCCTCGAGCCGCGAGCTGTTCGGCTATTGGGCCGCACGGCGCGGCACGCGCGCCGCGCCCGAGCGCGGCGAGATCGAACCGAGCGCGATCCGCCGCGCCTTGGGCGACGTGTTCATCATCGAGTTCGACCGCAGCTGCGGCCATCCGTTCCGGCTCGCTGGGACGCGCGTTTGCGCGCTGTTCGGGCACGAGCTCAAAGCGAAGCGCTTCATCGACCTGTGGGAGGCGGGAAGCCGCGCGACGATCGCCGATCTGCTCGACGGCGTTGCCGACGAGGCAACCGGCCTGGTTGCATCGGCGAACGGACGCACCGCGGAGGGCTGGGCGCAGGACGTGGAGCTGGTGCTGCTTCCGCTCGCGCATCGCGGCGACACGCATGCGCGCATGATCGGCGCGCTCGCGCCGCTCAGCACGCCGTTCTGGCTAGGCGCCGCCTGCCTCGGACCCCTGACCCTCGGGAATATTCGTCATCTCGATCCCGCGCAGGAGATGCCGACGGCGGCGCGGCTCATTGCCGGCGACAAGAACGCGGCGCGGCGCGCGGCCTTCACGGTCTACGAGGGCGGCCGGCGCTGACAGCTGCGACCTCGGGCGCATTTTTCTCAGTTGCGGGCGCAGGATCGCAATCGCGCCCGGCTAACAAGTCCTTAACTATGCCGTCCTACGATTTCGCGCCGCCAGTATCGGCGGCAAAAAGGCGCGCGCGGCATGGCAATGCTGCAAAAAGTCCTCGATGTGCTTCCTCTGAACGAGGAACGGCGCCGCTTCCAGCGTGTGCGCGTGAACCTGCTCGGCCGCTACATGCTGGCCGACCGGCGCGAGTTTCCCTGCCAGGTGCTCGACATGTCGCCCGGCGGCATGGCGATCATCGGTCCGGTGAGCGGCAAGGCCGGCGAGCGCGTCGTCGCCTATATCGATCATGTCGGCCGGCTCGAAGGCTCGATTATCCGCGTGTTGCCGAATGGATTCGCGATGTCGATCGCGGCGACACCGCGCAAGCGCGACAAGCTCGCCGCCCAGCTGACCTGGCTCGCCAACCGCCACATCCTCGGCTTGCCGGAGGATCGCCGCCACGATCGCATCGTGCCGCGCAACCCGCGCTCGACCATGATCCTGCCCGACGGGTCCGCAGTGGTGTGCCGCATCATCGACATTTCGCTGTCCGGCGCGGCGATCTCGAGCGAGCGGCGCCCCGAGGTCGGCACCCTGGTGACACTCGGCAAGATCCCGAGCCGCATCGTGCGTCACATCGAAAACGGCTTCGCGGTCGAATTCACCCGCATGCAGCACCCGGATTTTCTCGAAGAGAACGTCACCGGTCCGTAAACGCGCCGCGGCCATTTGCGGCGCAGCTGCGCCTTGACCCTGCGTCCCCTTCTCGCCGCCCTCACCCAACGCCGACCTGATCCGCGCCGGCCGCGCCGGTTAATGCGCGCGGCTGCGGCCGCACGGTTGTCGCGGATTGGCGCGACTTTTCGGGTTAACACAGACAATTTTACTCAAGTTGTATTCGATAGAATTTTATGAAAAACATCTTCAATATTTCATAGTATTCGCTCCGGTTTTTAGCTTGAGTTGCTTCAAGTTGATTGTGGCAGGTTAGCGGCAAGCCAAATGCTTTCTGTCACAACTTGTCCCGTCGAGGCGGACGGGGCAAGAAATGACCTATCAATACAAGCGAATACTGACAGCAGGTGCGGCGTTGTTGTTGTCGATCGCGACCATGCCGCAGGGCGTTGCGGCGAGCGATCTGCTCTTTGTCTCGGTCGGGCCCGCGACGCGCCCGCCGATCGGCTGGGTCGACTTCTGCGTCGAGTATCCGGGTGAGTGCAAGGTTACGCCGACCGCGCCACGCGACGTCGTGCTGACCAACAAGGCCTGGACCGATCTCCTCCGCATCAACCGGTGGGTCAACGAGACCGTCAAGCCGATGACCGACATGGATCATTGGGGCGTGGTCGAGAAGTGGTCCTATCCGGACGACGGCTATGGCGATTGCGAGGACTACGCGCTGTTGAAGCGGCGCATGCTGATGGATGCCGGCTGGCCGCGCGAAGCGCTGCTGATGACCGTCGTGCGCGAGAAGAACGGCAACGGCCACGCGATCCTGACAGTGAAGACCGACAAGGGCGAGTTCATCCTGGACAACCAGGAGGAGCGGATCCTGCTCTGGTCGGAGACGAGCTACCACTTCGTGAAGCGGCAATCGCAGTCCGATCCCAATCGCTGGGTCGCGCTCGGCGATCCGCGCCCGACGGTCGCGACGGCATCATCGTCGGCGCGCTGAGACGAACCGAACAGGAGAGATTGCGGCCCGGTCACGTCCCCACCCCTCCCCGTCCCCAGACCGGGTTCGCAGCGGCCGGCCTTCCCCCAAGGCCGGCCGCACCTTTTTTTGGGTTCCAGAGCTGGCCCGGGACTGCGAGCGGTTGCCAGTACCGCGCAAGCCAAGCAGGTGGCGGGTCGCGCCCCTCGCACGGCACGGTCCGCGTCGAATCAGCTATAAATCCAAAAGAGTTAGCTGAACGCGGGAACCGACCGGGCGCGCCGGGCGCTCACGTTTGAGGCGCGTCCTTGAAACACGCAGGGCAACGAACGCCGCACCAGGCGAAAGCGAAGAGGCAGGCCGCGAACGAAATCGCACGAGGCTTTGCGCAGGCGGTCGCGGCGCACAATGCCGGATCCCATCTGCAGGCGCAGGCGCTGTGCGAACAGGTGCTGCAACGCCAGCCCGACCATTTCAACGCGCTGCACCTGCTGGGCACGTCGAAATTCGCCACGCAGCAATTCGCCGAAGCCGAGAGGCTGTTGAAGCGCGCCGTGGCGCTCGAGCCGCGTTCGGCCGCCGCGCACTACCATCTCGCGCTCGCGCAGTTCGCGCTCAGGCAGTTCAATGCCGCGCGCGCGAGCTGCGAGCTCGCGCTCGCCGTGCAGCCGAATTTCCCGCTCGCACTCAACAATCTCGGCAATGCGCTCAACGAGCTCGACGAGCTCGAGCGCGCGGTCGAGTGCTACAGCCGGGCCATCGCCTACAAGCCGGACTATGCGGAAGCGTTCTACAATCGCGGCGCGGTGCTCTCGCGGCTTGAGCGCTTTGCCGAAGCCTTGGTGAGCTTCGACCGCGCGCTCGCGCTGCAACCCGCCCATGCGCTCGCGCTCGACACGCGCGGCGTCGCGCTGATCGAGCTCAGGCGGTTCGATGATGCGATCGAAAGCATCGAGCGCGCGCTCGCGATCCGGCCCAACTTCGCCAACGCCTGCGTCCACCGCGGCCGCGCGCTCGCCAGCCTCGGACAATTCGACCGGGCGATAGCGGATTACGAGAAGGCGCTGAGCATTTCTCCCGAGCTGGAGATTGCGCTGCTCGGGCTGACTGCGGCCTACCTGCTGACGCACCGGATCGCGGACGCGACCGCGACTGCGCTGCGCGCGCTCGCGGTCGCGCCGGATTCGGCCCACGCGCTCGCGATCGCGGGACAATGCTGCGCCCGTTGCGGCGACGTCGAGGGCGCGATCCGCCACTTCGACCGCGCGCTCGCGCTCAAGCCGAACTTCACCTACCTCATCACGGAGAAGATTTTTGCGCTCGACGCGGCGCCGTGGGCCGGGGCGGTCGAGCACCAGGAGGTGCGCCGGGAATGGTGGGATCGGATCGGCAGCAAGCTCGCGCCGCAATCGCCGGTGCGCTATCCCAACGCGCGCGACCCGGCGCGCCGCATCGTCCTTGGCTATGTGTCGTCCGATTTCAGGAACCACTCCGCGGCGCTGTGCTTCGGCGAGGTGCTGCGCAATCACGACCACACGGCGTTCGAGGTGGTGTGCTACTCCTGCTCGCCGATCCGCGACAGCATGACGGAGGAGCTCGAGCGCAGCGCCGACCGATGGGTCGACGCCTCGCGGCTCAGCGATGAGGAGCTTGCCGAGCGGATCCGCGCGGACCGGATCGACATCCTGATCGACCTCTCGGGCCACACGGCGGGCAATCGCCTGCCCGTCTTCGCCCGCAAGCCGGCGCCGATCGCGGTCTCGGGCTTCGGCAGCGGCAGCGGAACCGGATTGCCGACCGTCGACTATCTGTTCGCCGACCCGGTTTCGACGCCGCCGGACGTCCGCCACCTCTACCCCGAGCGCATCTATGATCTTCCGTGCCTGATCACCCTTGGCGCCCCGCCGGCCGAAAGCCGCACGCTCGAGCCGCCCTGCATCGCCAAGGGTCACGTGACGTTCGGCGTCTTCAACCGCATCGAAAAGATTTCTGCGAACAACATTCCGGTGTGGTCGCGCATCCTGGGCGCGGTGCCGGGCTCGCGGCTTGTCCTCAAGAATTTCGCGCTCGCCGACCCCGCACTCGCGCATCAGATGGTCGCGAAATTCGTTGCGCATGGCATCGCGGCCGATCGCATCACCTGTCTCGGTCAGACCACGCGCGGCGAGCATCTCGCGGCCTATGGCGGCATCGATATTTGCCTTGACCCGTTTCCCTACAATGGCGGCGCGAGCACGTGGGAAGCCTTGCACATGGCGGTCCCGGTCGTGGCCCTGCTCGGCAACAGATCGTCCGGCCGCGCCGCGGCGGCGATCCTGTCGTCGATCGGCCTCACCGACTGGATCGCGAACGACGAGGCGGGCTATGTGGACGTCGCCGTGCGACATGCGGCGCAGCCGGAGCAGCTGCGGAAGCTGCGCCAGGAGCTTGCGGACCGGATCGCAAGCTCCGCCTCCGGCAACACCGTGCTCTATACGAAGGCGGTCGAGGAGGCCTATCGCGGCTTCTGGAAGGAGTATTGTGGGCGGAGCGGCGCGGCCGCGTGACCCTCAGCCGATCTTGCGCAGCCCCTTGGCGTATTGATTCCAGCGCTTGACGTACCATTCGGCCGCAAACGACACGGACTTGGCGGGCTTCTCGTCGAGCGTCTTCACGGCGCGCGCCGGCGCGCCAACGATCAGCGCGTTTGGCGGAAACTCCTTGCCCTCGGTGACCAGCGCGCCGGCCCCGACCAGCGAGTTCGCCCCGATCTTGGCGCCGTTGAGCACGATCGCGCCCATGCCGACGAGGCTGCCTTGCGCGATGGTGCAGCCATGCAGCACGACATTGTGGCCGATGGTGCAGTCGGCGCCGATCGTGAGCGGAAACCCCATGTCGGTGTGCAGCGTGCAGCTCTCCTGGATGTTGGAGCGCTCACCGAGCTCGATCCACTCATTGTCGCCGCGCAGCACCGAGCCCCACCAGATGCTCGCGTCCTGCCTGACGCGCACGCGGCCGATCACGACCGCGGTCTCGGCGATCCAGCAGCGCTGATCGGATGGAAGTTCGGGGGCCTGCCCGTCGAGCTCGTAGATCGCCATGCGTTTCTCCTGCAAGGCGGAGAAACTGCCACGTCTCGTGGTCCGATTCCAACATTCGCATCACGCTGGCGTCGCGTACTTTTGCGCTAGGCGGTATTGGCGAAGGCGTGAGGCGAGGCGTTGCTTCGTTTCCCCTCGAGAAGCGCACGCACGGTCAAGTCCGACCTGTATCCCGCTCGGCTGCACGCCGCAATCGACGCGCTCAATGACAGGACGAACCGGTTTCTCGCGGGCGGAGTGTACAATGTCGCCGGCGCCGAGGATCAGGCCGCCTACGATTTGGCGACCAGCCGACTGTTCGGTTTTCTGGACGAGCTCGAACAAATGCTTGTCGAGGGTGGTCCTTTCCTGCTTGGTGGCACGATCACGATTGCCGATGTCCTGGTCTTCACGGCTTTGGTGAGATTCGATCCGGTGTACGCTCCGTTGTTTCGGATCGGAGGGAAACGCCTCGCGGATTTTCCCGCTCTGACCGCATTCGTCGAGCGTGTATTCGAGATCGCGGGAATAGCCGAGACTGTCCGCTTCGATCACATCCTCGCTCACTATTTCGATAGCGACTGGTCGATCCCGCCTCGCCGGGGCATCGTGCCCAATCTGACCCGGATGACCTGGTACAAAGCGCCGGGCGGATGAGAGGCCGGCGGTCAACAGGATAGGAACCCGATAATGCGCCTGTTCTATTCCGTCGGATCGCCCTACGCGCGCGTCGTTCGGATCGCGCTGCTGGAAACAGGCCTCGACGGACGCGTGAACAAGATCGAAGTGCCCCGGGCGCGGCTCTATTCGTCAGAATCCGAGGTTTTGACAATAAACCCCACGGGTCGCGTGCCGACCTTGGAACTGGACGGCGGCGCGGTTCTGACCGAGAGCCAACTGATCCTGAATTACCTGAACGCCGTGAGCCCGAGTTCGGGTCTGCTTCCGTGCGACGGCTCGGATGGATGGCAAACACTAGCCGAAATGGGTCAGGCCTGGGGGCTGCTCGACAGCATTGTCGCCTGGGTGCGGGCGCGACAGCCGCCAGAGTCGCCGCACACGAAAGCGATCGTCGAGCGTGAATCCACCAGGGCCATCCGTGTGGCGGATGCGCTGGAAATCTCGGTGAGCAAGAACGGATATTCCGGACGTTTGCACGCCGCGCACATTGTTTTGGGTGCGGGACTGGGCTTGATCGAGGCTAGGCTACCCGTCTGGGCATGGCGAGATGGACGCCCCTGCCTGTCCGCGTGGTTCGAAACGATATCCGTCAGGCAATCATTTCGGTCGACGGCGCCGCCACCGTTGTAGGTAGCGTTCGAGCCAGCAGCCCGTCGGCGCCGCCATAGGCGAGCCGCAGTCAATCGAGTCCGGACCCTCGGGATCAGGCGAAAAGCTGCGACAGCGCGCTGAAGGCCGTCACCACGACGGTGCCGGACATCAGGCTCCAGAAGCCGGCCAGGATCGTCGCGAGCATCACGAACTCGATGCGGCGGCGCTCGATGCGCCGTCCGCGCACCACGTTGCGCATGATCACGAAGGGTGCCGCGAAGGTGAGGACCGGAATGGCGAGGAAAGTCACCGCCTGCGCGCCCCCATTGAGCAGGCGGAAGCTCAGCGGCCGCTCGGTCACGAGCTGATAGCCGCTCGAGAGCAGCCCTGCGACCGCAAAGCCGATGAGCAGCACGATGACCGATTGCAACGCCTCAGGAGACATGACGCGACAAACTCGACGCAAGCGGACTTAAGCCTACCCTCCCAGATCGCGGCGGCGCGCGCCAGCACATGCTTAAGAAAGGGTAAACGGCCGCCTCCGGCGGCAACCGCCGCAGGAACTTCAAATTCGCCGTGGCATACTCGGCTTGATTCGCACTTGCCTCGTTCACCATGACCGACCTCTCCGGCCAGATCGCCAAATCAAGGCGCGGCAAGCGCGGCGCCTCGACCGGGCTCGTCTTCGCGCTCGCGGCGCTGGTGGTGCTGGTCGTGGCGGCAGCGGCCTTCGTCGCGCTGGTGCTGTGGCCGCGCTGGCCGGCCGCGAGCGTCGCCCCCGACGCGCCGGCGTTGCCGATCACGGTCGGCGGCGTCTTGTTCAACGTGCCGCCTCCCGCCATTCGGGTCGCGATGCAGCGCCGGCCCGGCGCACAGGAGCGGCTCGACCTTGCGTTCCTGTGGCCCTCGCTCGCGCCGCCCGACCCCACGGCGCGCCCGGCGCCGAGCGAGCTGCTGCCCCCGATCGACCGGCTGTTCATCACCATCGAGCCGCAGGCAAGCGCGCTCAGCCCGAGCGATCGCGTGCGCACGATCTACCCGCGCTACCTCGCCGAGACGCAATATGACGGCCCCGACGGGCTGAAGGTCATCTCGTTCAACGACGACTCGCCCTATCGCGGCGAGGATCTGTTCTTCGATCCGACCGCGCAGCCGGGCTTCGTCGCGCGCTGCTCGCGCCCCGGCAGGGCCGGCACGCCCGGCATGTGCCTCTATGAGCGGCGCATCGAGGCCGCCGACGTCACGATCCGCTTCCCGAGCGACTGGCTGCCGTCATGGCGCGCGCTGTCGCGCGGCATCGATGCCCTGCTGGCGAAGCTGAGGCCTTCGGGCTGAGGCTCTCCCGAGCCGCCTTTCGATCGCCTGCGCCAGCCAATGCAGTGCGGAGATGCGGCTATTCGAGCCCCTGCGCCGGCGGGCCGCCGGTTCCCGGCGCCGGGGTCTGCGGCGTCACCGATCCAGCCTCGGGCGGCGCAGGTGTTGCGCGTCCGCGCGTCTTCACGGCGACGCGCGTCGGGCGCTGTTTCGTCCTCGTCTGAACGAAGTGGCGCGGATGGTGGCGATTGTGCCGCCACGAACGCGAAATTGCCGGTCCCGCCGTGAAGCCGACGACCGCGCCGGCGACCAGTCCGACCGGCCCGAACACCACCGCGCCCGAGAGCGCGCCGAGCGCCGCGTCGCCGACACGCTCGCCGGCGTGCGCACGCAGCGGCACGAGCATGGCCGCGGCGACGACGACGACACGGATGATCCGCATGGCGCCCTCCCCTCGAAGGCAGCCAGCATCATTGTGCTGATTGCGGCCGCGATAGGGAGCGGAGGTGGCGGAACCTAGGGCTCCAGATCCTGCTCCAGGATCGCCATCTCGAGCGCGAAGCCGGTGTCCTCGGCGAACACGACCCCGACGAACTCGTCGCCGATGTGGAAGTCGGCCGAATCGGTCTTGGTCGGACGCTTGCGCACGGAGAACTTCTCGCCGAGTTGCTCCTTGAGATACTTGTTGAGCTTGGTCACGGTCTCGTTGTCGAGCTTGGGCGAGCGTCCGGCGCCCGGCAGCGTGATCGCCTTCTCGAAATTGTAGGAGCGCTCATCGTCCTCGTCGTCGACCACGATGCGGCCGAACAGCTCGTCGCCGAGAAACACCTCCGCATAGTCGTCGCGCTGCGGGCGCGGCACGACGCGCAGGCGCGGCGACCCGAACAGGCGCTTCAGATAGGTGTCGAGCTTGCTGATCTCGGCGACGTTCACGGGGCAACTCCCAGGATGGCTGCGCGATTCACGCGCATCAATCGGAATTCCCAGTGGTTTCGGTCAGATAGATGGCGGGGTCAAGGGGCGCATTGCACCCTTCAGTTGGACGCAGACGCCGGCCGGTTACGGTCCGACGTCGTAAAGCATCTGGTCCATGGTGCGCGACGGCTCGGCGCAGCCGGCCGTGCCGACGACCTTCGCCGGCACGCCCGCGACAGTGGTATTGTGCGGCACCGCCTTGAGCACCACCGAGCCGGCCGCGATGCGCGCGCAGTAGCCGACCTCGATATTGCCCAGAATCTTCGCGCCCGCCCCGATCATCACGCCGCGGCGGATCTTCGGATGGCGGTCCTCGTCCTCCTTGCCGGTGCCGCCGAGCGTCACGCCGTGCAGGATCGAGACGTCGTCGTCGATCACCGCAGTCTCGCCGACGACCAGCCCGGTCGCGTGGTCGAGGAAGATGCCGCGCCCGATCCGGGCGTTCGGATTGATGTCGGTCTGGAACACCGACGACGCGCGGCTCTGCAGGTAGAGCGCGAAATCGCGGCGGCCCTTCTTCCACAGCCAGTGCGCGAGGCGATGCGTCTGAATGGCGTGGAAGCCCTTGAAGTACAGCAGCGGATCGATGAAACGGTGCGCGGCGGGATCGCGGTCGACGGTCGCCATGATGTCGGCGCGGAACGCGTCGCCGAGCGAGGGATCGTCCTCGAGCGCGTCCGCATAGGCCTGGCGGATGAGCTCGCCTGAGACGTCGGCATGATCGAGCCGCTCGGCGATGCGGTGAACCACCGCCTGCTCGAAACTGTCATGGTGCAGGATCGAGGAGTAGATGAAGCTCGCAAGCTCCGGCTCGCGCCGCACCGCCTGCTCGGCCTCGTCGCGGATGCGCGCCCACACCGGATCGACCTTGTCGAGCTGGCGTACGGTCTTGAGCTGCTGGGACATCGGAGCCTCCGCCGTAAAGGTTAGCCTTAGCACAGTTAAGGTTGCGCTTTTAGTCCCTCAAGGGCGCCGCGCGCATGAGAGTAAATGATCGAACCGTTGATGAAATCTCATGCATGCCGGCTGCGGCATGCCCGGGCAGCCGCGTCATGCCCGGGCTTGACCCGGGCATCCGGCCCGTAACGGCACAATGTGTCTGGTGGCCGAGAGAGCCCGGGGTTTCGCCCCGCTTTGACATGCGGTCAGCTTCACGCCTTGAGCCTGCCGACGAAATCGAGCACCGCATCGGAAAAGCGGTCGTTCGAGTCCCCCGCCACCATGTGGCGCGCCTCGGCGACGTCGATGTAGTCGGCGTGCGGTACCAGCTCGAGGAACTCGCGCACGTGCGCCTCCTGCACCAGCTCCGAGGCGCCGCCGCGCACCAACAGCGCCGGAATGGTGATCGCCTTGGCGGCTTCGATCATCTGCGCTTCCAGCACGGTGTGATCCTGCGCGAAGGAGCGCTCGCCTTGCAGGATCCGCGGGTCCCAATGCCAGCGCCAGCGCCCGTCCGGATGCAGCCGGAGGTTCTTGCGCAGCCCATCAGTCGAGCGCGGCCGCTTGCGATGCGGCAGATAGGCCGCGACCGCGTCCGCGGCTTCCGCGATGGTTGCGAAGCCTTCGCTCGAGCGCGCGCGCATGAAGCCTTGAATTTTGGCGACGCCGGACATGTCGACGCGCGGCGTGACATCGACCAGCACGATCGCGGCAAACAGCGGGCCTCTGCCGGTTCGCTCCGCCGCGCCTTCGGCGAGCAGCGAGGATACCCCGCCGAGCGACGCGCCGATCGCGATCGGATGCTGCCCGGTGCGCGCGAACAGCGTGCGCGCGACCGCCGCCGCGTCGTCGCCGAAGTCCGAGAAGCCATAGTGCCCGTCGCCCACCCATTCGGAATCGCCGTGTCCGCGCTGATCGAGCGCGAAGGCGCGCGCCCCCGCGCGCGCCAGGTGCTCGGCCGTGCGCCCCCAGGCGTGACGCGTCTGCCCGCCGCCATGCAGCAGCAGCACCGGCTGGCCGGCATCGCCGAACACATCGGCGACCAGCGTATTGCCGGCCGCGCCCTTGAAAATCGCGGTCGAGGGCTGGAGGTGCTTCAAGATCGCTCCTTCAGGAAAGCGAGCACGCCGGCCTTGTAGACGCGGTCGCCGACCGCGACCATGTGGTCGCGGTTCGGAATGTCGAGCGCCTGGCCGTGCCGGAACAGCGCGGCGAGGGCGTGCGGCGAGCCGGCGAGATCGTCCTTGGTGCCGGCCGCGACCAGCACCGGCGCCGCGACCGCCGCAAGATCCGCGCGCGCGAGCGCCTGGCGCGAGCCGCGCAGGCATGCGGCAAGCGCCTTCAAGTCCGATTTCGTCTGCTCGGCGAACAGGCGGAAGGCTCGGCCCTGCGGATCGGTGACATCCGCGATCGAGGCGACCTCGAGCGCACGCGCGAGATCGGAATGCAGCCCCGCAACCTCGATGAGCTTGATCCCGACGCCGCCCAGGATGAGCGCGCGCACGCGCTGCGGATGGCGCGCGGCGAGCACCGTGCTGATGCGGGCACCGAGCGAGTATCCCATCACGTCGGCGCGCGGCAAGCCGAGATGCGCGATCAGCGCCGCGACATCGCCGGCCATCAGGTCGGTGTGATAGTCGACCGGCTCGTAGAGCTTGGTCGACTGACCATGCCCGCGATTGTCGAGCGCGATGACGCGGCGATCATCGCGCGTCAGCGTCGAGACCCAGCCGGGCTGCACCCAGTTCGTCTCCTTGTTGGATGCAAAGCCATGCACCAGGACGATCGGGTCGCCGACGCCCTGGTCGAGATAGGCGATCTCGACATCGCCGTGTTTGAAGGTCGGCATGAATCGGAGGGCGGCGTTGCGGACGCCGTGGTTTAAGCAGGCGCCGCCGCGCTTGCCAAGGTCAGCTGCGCCTTGAGCCTTTTCAGCCGGCGCCGCTCGCAATGGCGCAAGGTCATGCGCTCGGCGGTGCGTTTGCAGGCCGCGCAGAAGCCAAACAGATTGATGAGCGCCCAGAACATCCAGGAGGCGAGCGTGAACGCCGAGCTCGTCAGGAAGATCGCGCCGCGGCCGAGCAGCTTCACGATCGCGCGGGTCTTGCTCCCCTTCGCGGCGGCAAGACCAGCGAGCCGGGCCATGTCGGCCGGGCGCTCGGCAACCTTCAGGGTGTCGAGCGCGCCGCGCGTGCTGGTGCGCTGCTGCACCCGGCCGAGATCGCCGACGAACTCGATGAGCTTCTCGCGCTTCTCGAGCTTGATCAGCCGCAACAGCGGCAACCCGATGCGCTCGGTGCGCTTCGCCGCCTTGATGACCGAGAGGCCGGCGCGCGCCGGCGCCGCAAGCCCGGCGCTGAAATAGACGCCGGCCGTCACCGCGATGCCGGTCCCGGCGAGGCCGAGCACGACCTTGTCGACCTCCTCGCCGGAGAGGCCGTGCCAGCCCTCGCGCACCACGTCGCGCACATCGCCGAACACGAACAGGTCGCCGGTCAGCATCCCGGCCGTGCTCGCAATGTCCTCCGGCTTCCCGGTGACGAAGCCGCGCGCAAAACTTGCCGCGTGACTTGAAGCCGTCGCGGCATCCTGCTCGGCTGCCTCGACTTTCTGGGTCAACGCGGGCGGCAGGGCGACCGCGCGTTCGGCCGCAAGATCGAGAAAGCTGCGCGCAAGCTCGGTGTCGCCGGCCGCCAGCGCCTCCTCGATCTCGCGCGTCGCGACCGTGGCGTCGAACGCGCGGTCGAGGGCGAGGTCCGCGATGCGTGCGGGGTCATCGGCGGCCGCGATCGCGCGCGCCGCACCGACGCCTTGTGGCACGCTGGTCATCGCGGCGAGCGCAAGCAGTGCGGCGATTCCAAGCGACACCGTGATGGCAAGGCGCGTCAGCACGTTCTTCTACCCCTGGCGCCGCCCCAGTTAAGGACGGATTACGGCGGGATGGCGGCCTGACCCGGTGCCGCCGCTACTTCTTGATCTTGTAGCCGGTCCGGAAGATCCACCACACGATGGCCAGGCAGATCGCCAGGAAGACGAGCGTCATCGCGATGCTGATGGCGACGTCGACATCGGCGAGGCCGTAGAAGCTCCAGCGAAATCCGCTGACCAGATAGACGACCGGATTGAACAGCGTGATGGTCTGCCAGACCGGCGGCAGCACGCGCATCGAATAGAAGCTTCCGCCAAGGAAGGTCAGCGGCGTGATCACCAGCAGCGGAATCACCTGCAACTTCTCGAACGAGTCGGCCCAGATGCCGATGATGAAGCCGAGCAGGCTGAAGGTCAGCGCGGTCAGCACCAGGAACGCGATCATGAAGAGCGGGTGCTCGATCCGCAGCGGCACGAACAGGGCGGAGGTCGCAAGGATGATGAGGCCAAGAATGATCGACTTGGTCGCCGCCGCGCCCACATAGCCGAGCACGACCTCGAAAGAAGAGACCGGAGCAGAAAGGATTTCGAAGATCGTGCCGATGAATTTCGGGAAGTAGATGCCGAACGAGGCGTTCATCGTGCTCTGGGTCAGCAGCGTGAGCATGATCAGTCCCGGCACGATGAACGCGCCGTAGCTCACCCCCTCGATCTCGGTGATGCGCGAGCCGATGGCGGCCCCGAACACCACGAAATAGAGCGAGGTCGAGATCACCGGGGCGACCACGCTCTGCAGGATGGTGCGCCGGGTGCGCGCCATCTCGTAGCGATAGATCGCGTGCGCCGCGCGCCAGTTCATGGCCGGCTCCTGACCAGCCCGATGAAGATGTCCTCGAGCGAGGACTGCGTCGTCTCGAGATCGCGAAACCGGATCTCCGCCGCGCCGAGCGCGGCGAGCAGCCGGGTGATGCCGGTGCGCTCGGCCTGCGTGTCATAGCTGTAGACGAGATCGCGGCCGCCATTGGCGAGCGTCACGCCGAAGGGGACAAGCGCTTCGGGGATCGCAGCGAGCGGCTGCGCCAGGTGCAGCCGCAGCTGCTTCTGCCCGAGCTTGCGCATCAGCTCGGCCTTCTCCTCGACCAGGACGAGCTCACCCTTGTCGATGACGCCGACGCGATCGGCCATCTGCTCGGCTTCCTCGATGTAGTGCGTGGTGAGGATGATGGTCACGCCGGACGCGCGCAAACGCCGCACCAGCTCCCACATGTCCTTGCGCAGCTCGACGTCGACGCCGGCGGTCGGCTCGTCGAGGAACAGGATGCGCGGCTCATGCGCGAGCGCCTTGGCGATCAATACGCGCCGCTTCATGCCGCCCGACAACGTGATGATCGGGCTGTCCTTCTTGTCCCAGAGCGTGAGGTCCTTGAGCACCTGCTCGACGATCGCGGGACTGCGCGGCTTGCCGAACAGGCCGCGACTGTAGCTCGCGGTCGCGAACGGGCTCTCGAAGGCGTCGGTGTGGAGCTCCTGCGGGACGAGGCCGACCAGCGCGCGCGCCGCGCGGTAGTCGCGGGCGTGATCGTGCCCGTCGATCGTGACGGTGCCGGTCGAGGCGTTCACGATGCCGCAGATGATGTTGATCAGCGTGGTCTTGCCGGCGCCGTTCGGCCCGAGCAGCGCGAAGATCTCGCCGCGCCGGATCTCAAGATCGATGCTCTTGAGTGCCTTGAAGCCGGAGGCGTAGGTTTTCGAGAGGTTCTTGACCGCGATGATGGGCTGCATTGGGCGTCGAGATGGGGCGTTGGGGCGGCGTTTATAACCGCCCCGGCCGCGGCTACAATTCAATGTTTCCGATCGTTGCGGATCGGCCACATGGAACCGGCTTGATGGATGACCTGCACGGCGAGATCGGTCAACTGGAGGAGCGGATCGAGCGCCTGTCCGAGTCGCTCGCGCGCTGCCGCAAGATCGCGCTTGCCGCCAAGGCCGCGGTCGCGGCGGGCGGCGTCCTGCTCGCGGCGCTCATCTTCGGGTCGATCCCGATGGATGCACTCTGGCTGATGCTGGCCACGATCCTGCTGCTCGGCGGCATCGTGCTGGCCGGCTCGAACGCGCGCACGGCGGCGGAATATGCGGCCGGCATCGGCGCAGCCGAAAAGCTGCGCGCCGAGCTGATCGGCGCGATCGAGCTCAGGCTCGTGCCGGACGTGCCGGAGCGCTCACAGCTCTTGCACTGATTCGCGCACCCGCGATGCGCGCGAGCGCCGCCATGATGGCGATCGCGCAGTAGGCGGTGACCCCGGCGAGCGAATAGCCCGACAGCTTCGCCCCGCCGACCAGCGTCTGCAGCGCGATCAGGAACACCGGGCCGAGCGCCTGCAGCACGCGCACGGTCAGCGGGCTCGCGCGCTCGACGCCGATCTGATTGAGATAGATCGGCACCGCCATCAGGATGAAGGCCGCAGGGACGAGGGAGAGCCAGGTGGCGGCGGACCCGGCCGTGGCGCGCGCCTCGGCCGGGCCGACGAGCAGCGCGGTTGCGGCCGCGAGCAACACGCCGATGAAGCGCGTCGCCACCACGGCGGCCGCGCTCGCGCCGTGGTCGTGCAGGCGCTTGGCATAGAGCGTCGCGATCGTGATCGCGGCGCCCGAGACGGTCACGCAGGCGCAGCCGATCAGCGCCGTCGTGCCGCCGGCGGCGGCCGAGAGGCCGAGCAGCGCGCTCGCCACCATGGCGGCGAGGCACAGGCCCATCGCAACTTGGCAGGCCGCTTCCAGCGCCGTCATCGCGCCGGCATCGACGATGCGCCAGCCGACCGCGCCCATGGCAAGGATCGTCAACGGCCCGAGGCCGGCATGCAGCACGTTCGCGACCGCGGGTTCCAGGTAGCGCAGCGATTGGAAGTAGCAGAGCCACGCGCAGGCGGTGAACAGGTTCATCAAGAGCAAGGTGCGCCAGTCCGCGGATACGACGCGCAAGGTCCGTTCGCGCTCGGCAAGCGCGACGCCAAGGAACGCCGCCGTGCAGGTCGTGAACGCGATCAGCGCGACCGCGAAGAACGGCGCGGCGCGCAACGCACCCGCGAAGAAGACGTCGCGGAAGGCCGACAGGATCACGAAGGCGAGGATGAAGAGCGAGCCGGACATGGGTGACAGATGCGCCACGGCAGGCCGCCGCACCACCCGATTCCCGGCGTTCCGCGCCCCGAGGCGCCGCGCGGTTCGCGCTAGGCAGCGCTCCCGCGGGCCGCTATGGTCCGCGCGCAAGGATTCCCGCGAGAGCCCGCAATGACCGATCACCCCGTTCCGCATTTCCACAACGATCCGGGCGTTCCGGTGATCGAGATCGGCGCGAAGGAATTCATGTGCATTGGCGCGACGCCGCCCTACGACCACCCGCATGTCTTCTGCGACATGGGCGCCGACAGCGAATTCATCTGCTCCTATTGCTCCACGCTCTATCGCTACAATCCCAAGCTTCATGGCAACGAGGCGCGCCCGCCCGAATGCGCATGGCTGGTGGCCGAGGCGACCTGAGCCGAGGGAACGTGGCGCGTTCGCGCACGATCGTCATCGCGGGCGCGGGGATCGGCGGACTGACCGCCGCACTGGCGCTCTCGCGCGCGGGCTTCCGCGCCCTGATCCTGGAGCAGGCGCGGCGGCTCGAGGAGGCCGGCGCCGGCATCCAGCTTTCTCCTAATGCCACCCGTGTGCTGTTCGAGCTCGGCCTTGCCGAAAAGCTGCGCCCGCTCGCGGTCGCCACCCAGGCGCTGCGCGTCGTCAAGGGCGCGAGCGGCAGCGACATCGTGCGCATGCCGCACGGCGCGGTCGCGGAGCAACGCTACGGCGCGCCCTATTGGGTGATCCATCGCGCCGACCTGCAGGCGGTGCTTGCAACCGCCATTGCCGAAGACCCCGACATCACGTTGCGGCTCGGCACGCGGGTCGAGGATTTCGCGGTGCATCAGCACGGCATCACCGTCGAGGCGCGCGACGCGCAGGGCCTGCGCGATGAGCAAGGCGTTGCGCTGATCGGCGCCGACGGGCTGTGGTCGACGCTGCGGGCGCGGCTCGGCGACCGCAGCGCGCCGCAGTTCGGACAGCGCACGGCGTGGCGCGCCGTGATCCCGGCATCGCAGGCGATCGAGGAGTTTCGCGAGCCGGTCACCGGCCTGTGGCTCGGGCGCGACGCGCACCTGGTGCACTATCCGGTCAGGAGCGGGAGCGAGGTGAACATCGTGGCGATCGTGCGCGACGACTGGCACCAGGCCGGCTGGAGCACGCCGGCGCGGGCGAGCGAGCTCGCGCCGCGCTTTGCCCGCTTCGCCCCGCAGGTGCGCGCGCTGATCGCGCTGCCGCAACGGTGGCAGAAATGGGCGCTGTTCGATCGCGCGCCCGGCCGGCCGCAGGCGCGCGACGCGGTCACGCTGCTCGGGGATGCCGCCCACCCGATGCTGCCGTTCCTGGCACAAGGCGGCGCAATGGCGATCGAGGACGCCGCCGTGCTCGCACGCTGCCTCGAGCGCGACGAGGATGTGGCGCGCGCGCTGCGCGCCTATGAGAGCGCGCGCCGCCATCGCGTCGCGCGGGCGCAGCGCGCGGCGCGCGTCAATTCCCGGCGCTTCCACCTCGCCGGCCCACTCGGCATGGTGCGCAACGCGGCGCTCGCCGCGTTGGGCGGCGAAAAACTCTTGCGCCGCTATGATTGGCTGTATGGTTGGCGGCCAGAATAACAAAAGGCCGAGGGGAAACGCATGTTCGAGACCACGATCGCCGGCAGCCTGCCGAAACCTTCCTGGCTGGCCGAGCCGAACAAGCTCTGGCCGCAGTGGCGGCTTGCCGGCGAGGAGCTTGCCGCCGCCAAGGCCGACGCGACACTGCTTGCATTGAAGGAGCAGGAGGACGCCGGCATCGATTGCGTGACCGACGGCGAGATGTCGCGCCAGCATTTCGTGCACGGCTTTCTCGAATATGTCGAAGGCATCGATTTTGCTCACAAGGTCGAGATGGGGATCCGCGCCGATCGCTACAAAGCGATGGTGCCGCAGGTGATCGGCGAATTGCGGCTGAAGGGGCGCGTGCACGCGACCGAGGCGCGGCTCGCGCGCGCGCACACGAGAAGGAAGCTGAAGATCACCATGCCGGGGCCGATGACGATCATCGACACGATCGCCGACCGGCACTATGGCGACCGGGTGAAGATGGCGATGGCGTTCGCCGCCCTCCTCAATGCCGAGGCGCGCGCGCTCGCGGCCGAAGGGGTCGACGTCATCCAGCTCGACGAGCCCGCCTTCAACGTCTACATGGATGACGTCGCGGGCTGGGGCGTCGAGGCGCTGCACCGCGCGATCGAGGGAGTCACGGCGGTGACCGCCGTGCACATCTGCTACGGCTACGGCATCAAGGCGAATGTCGACTGGAAGGCAACGCTCGGCGCCGAGTGGCGCCAATACGAGAAGATCTTTCCCGCGCTGGCGCGAAGCCGGATCGGCCAGGTGTCGCTCGAATGCCGCAATTCCAAGGTGCCGATAGAGCTTCTCAAGCTGCTCGACGGCAAGCAGGTACAGGTCGGCGTGATCGACGTCGCAAGCGATGCAGTCGAAAGCGCGCAAGACGTCGCCGACGTCATTGGCGCGGCGATGCGATACGTCGCAAGAGAGAAGATCATCCCGTCGACCAATTGCGGCATGGCGCCGATGCGGCGCGATATCGCGGCCGCGAAGCTGAAGGCGCTCGGCGACGGCGCCGCACTCGCGCGCGCGAGGTGGAGCTAGCTCCCCTCATCCGCGGCGCCGCCACGTCGGCTTGTCAAATCATCGTGTGGCTGCGCTGCGGACGAGAGATCGCGGCCGTCCGGTGTTATTCTGTCGGCGACGATTGACTCATCCCGGGAGCCGTCCATGCAGAGAGCCATCAATACCCTGTTGGTCGCCGCGGTCGCGCTGGCGCTGACCGCCGGCGCCGCGAATGCGGCGTACTGGAAGCACAAGCCGCGGCTCACGCGGCACCATCATCCGGAGGTCGTCCAGGTGAGCCCGGCCGAGCGCTATCCCTCCTACTACGAGCCCGGCCCGCGTCCGGTCTGGGCGCCGCCCGGCTCGTGCTTCACCGAGGAGGGCTATGGCCGCTACTGGCCCTGCGGCGCGGGGCCAAACATGCGCTGACCGCCATCGCAAGAGCTCGGCCAGCGCGGTTGCGTGGCTGAGGTCGAGTTCCTTGGTCGCGGTCAGAAGCGTCGCGGCGCGGCCCTTGACGGCGGCGCGCGGCGCAGCGAGGCGCGTGCTCCTGCGCCGCCACAGCTCGACGCGATAGCGTTCGCAGAACGCGCCGATCAGCGATCCGCGCGGCCGAGCACGTTCATCAGCTCGGCGATCTTGCGCCGCTGCTGGCCCTTGTTGCCCGAGGCGATCGCGCCCTCGACACAGTGCCCGACATGATCGCGCAGCACCGCCTCCTCGACCTTGCGCAGCGCGGCGCGCACCGCGCCGATCTGCGTCACGATGTCGATGCAGTAGCGATCGTCCTCGACCATGCGCGCGAGCCCGCGCACCTGGCCCTCGATGCGTCTCAGGCGCCGCAGTGAGGTAGCCTTGGCTTGCGCTCGCATGCGCGGTATATACCCCTACGGGGTAATCGTATCAAGAACGATAGATGGCGCACGCGCATCACGGACACGGCTCTGGCGGCCATCGGCACGAGAATACCGCCGCGCCGGCCGGCGGCGCTCTCGATCCGGTATGCCACATGACCGTGGATCCGCGCAGCACCGTGCACCGCCGGGCGCATGGCGGCCACACCTACTATTTCTGCTCCGCCGGATGTCGCGCCAGGTTCGCCGCGACCCCGGCGAAATATCTCGACCCGGCGCGCCGCACGGCCGAGCCCGTGCCCGACGGCGCGATCTATACCTGCCCGATGCATCCCGAGATCCGGCAGGCCGGCCCGGGCTCCTGCCCGCTCTGCGGCATGGCGCTCGAGCCCGAGATCGCGACCGCCGACACCGGGCCCAATCCGGAACTCGCCGACATGCGCCGGCGGTTCCGGATCGGCCTTGGCCTGAGCCTGCCGGTCGCCGCGATCGAGATGGGCGGGCATCTCGCCGGCGGACACGGCCTGCTCGACCCGAGGCTTGCGAGCCTGATCGAGCTCGTTTTCGCGACGCCGGTGGTGCTGTGGGCCGGCTGGCCGTTTTTCCTGCGCGGCTGGCAGTCGCTCGTCACGCGCCACCTCAACATGTTCACGCTGATCGCGATCGGCACCGGCATGGCCTATGGCTACAGCCTGGTGGCGACTCTTGCGCCCGGCGTTTTTCCGCGAGCCTTCCACTCGCACACCGGCGCGGTTGCGACCTATTTCGAGGCTGCCGCCGTCATCACCGTGCTGGTGCTGCTCGGACAGGTGCTCGAGCTGCAGGCGCGCGAAAAGACCTCCGGCGCGATCCGCGCGCTGATCGAGCTCGCGCCGCGGACCGCACGACGCCTCGGGGCGGACGGCACGGAGGAAGACGTTGCGCTCGATGCGGTCGCGGTCGGCGACATCCTGCGGGTGCGTCCGGGCGAGAAAGTCCCGGTCGACGGGATCATCCGCGAAGGCCGCGCGTTCCTCGATGAATCGATGGTCACCGGCGAGTCGATGCCGGTCACCCGGGAAACCGGCGGCAAGGTGATCGGCGGGACGCTGAATACCGCCGGCAGCTTCCTGATGCGCGCCGAGAGGGTCGGACGCGACACGTTGCTCGCGCAGATCGTCCAGATGGTCGCGCAGGCGCAACGCTCGCGCGCGCCGATCCAGCGCCTCGCCGACCGCGTTTCCGGCGCCTTCGTGCCGCTGGTGATCGGCGTGGCGCTCGCCGCCTTTGCGGCCTGGGCCATTCTCGGCCCCGAGCCGCGCCTTCCCTACGCGCTGGTCGTGGCCGTCACCGTGCTGATCATCGCCTGCCCTTGCGCGCTCGGCCTTGCGACACCGATGTCGATCATGGTCGGCGTCGGGCGCGGCGCCGCCGCCGGCGTGCTGATCAAGAATGCCGCGGCGCTGGAGCGGCTGGAGCGGATCGACACGCTGGTGATCGACAAGACCGGCACGCTCACCGAGGGCCGGCCGAGGGTCGTCGCGCTTGCCACCGCGGACGGCTGCGACGAGGCGGCCATGCTGCGCCTTGCCGCAACCGTCGAGCAGGCAAGCGAGCATCCGCTCGCGCACGCGATCGTCGCGGCCGCGCAGGCGCGCGACATCGTGCTCGGCAAGGTGATGGGCTTCGATTCCCCGGCCGGCAAGGGCGCGATCGGACTGGTCGAGCGGCGCCGCGTCGTGCTCGGCAATGCGCGTTTCCTCGCCGAGCTCAACATCGCGACCGCGCCGCTCGAGGCGCGCGCCGAGGCGATGCGCCGCGACGGCGCAAGCGTGATCTTCGTCGCGATCGACGGCAAGGTCGCGGGCGCAATCGCGATCGCCGATCCGGTCAAGCCGACCACCGCCGCGGCGCTTGCGGCGCTCGCGGCCGACGGTGTTCGCATCGTGATGCTGACCGGCGACAACCGCACCACCGCGCTTGCGGTCGCGCGTCAGCTCGCCATCACCGAGATCGAGGCCGAGGTGCTGCCCGATCAGAAGGGCGCCGTGATCGAGAAGCTGCGCCGCGAGGGTCGCGTCGTCGCGATGGCGGGCGACGGCATCAACGACGCTCCGGCGCTTGCGGCGGCCGACGTCGGCATCGCGATGGGCACCGGCACGGATATCGCGATCGAGAGCGCCGGCATCACGCTGCTGCGCGGCGACCTCAGCGGGATCGTGCGCGCGCGCAGGCTCAGCCGGGCGGTGATGCGCAACATCCGCCAGAACCTGTTCTTCGCCTTCATCTACAACTCGCTGGGAGTGCCGATAGCAGCTGGCGTGCTGTATCCGTTCTTCGGGCTGCTGCTGAGCCCGAT
>Ga0187784_10000228_pt1 | contig 38943 bp, 32 predicted proteins | sample 1015_SJ02_MP15_2_FD_132964 | JGI IMG/M metagenome (GOLD analysis project Ga0187784, IMG submission 132964) | Tropical peat soil microbial communities from peatlands in Department of Meta, Colombia - 1015_SJ02_MP15_20_MG | ecosystem: Environmental > Terrestrial > Soil > Wetlands > Peat | place... | reverse complement strand
CGGACTCGTCGCGCAGGATTCTGCGCGGACCGTGCAGTATCACTCTCAGGACATCATTCCGATCCGCGCCAAGCTGAAGTACACAACCCTGATCGAACTGCCCACGACCGAGAAGATCATGCAGGCTGCCACCGGCGACAAGGAATTCTGGATTGTAGATGTAGTGGGCAACTTCTGCTTTGTGCATCCCGCGAAACAGGGCATCAGCTCCAATCTGAATCTCATTACAGATAAGGGGAACATCTACAGTTTCACACTTCAGGACGTGTCCGCTACATCTGGTGGCCCTGACTTAAAGGTGATCGTCGAACCCGCCGACCGTTCTGCTATTGTCGCTGCAAGTGGCCCTCCGCAGTTCGTTCCGGCCGCTCAACTGGAGCAGTCGCGCTAGCAGCTCGCCGCTCTCCAATCACACATCGAGCAGGCAGTGGATGAGTACAAGAGCACCTATCCCACCCAGCTCAAGTTCGACTACGACTACAAGGCAAACCAGCCGCCCTTCGACATCCAATCGATTTATCACGACGACAAGTTCACGTACATCAAAACAAATGCGCCGGAAAAGTTCAGCGTGTACGAGATGAAAGATGGCAAGCCCAACCTCGTCACCTACGACCTGCGAGAGGGCACGTACATCATCCCCAAAGTCATGGACGAGGGCTACGTGGAGCTGGGGAAAAAGCGGATGGAGTTCACTCGCAAGGGATAGCGACCATGCCCGAGAATACCTTCACCCCCGACACCCAGACGCACCCTATACAGGTCGAGCCGACATTGCGCCGGTATCTGAACCTGCCAAATGGTGTCTTGCAGAAGAATCTCAAGACTTTCGTTTACCTGGGAGCAGCATTGCTGGTGATTGTCGCGGCGCTGTTCAGCGCGTCAGGGTAGAAATCGCCCACTCAAGGGCCCACCGCGAAGGGGCAACCACCACAGCCAGCGCTCCAGGACAACACCGATAGCAACGTGCAGGAGTGGAAGAACCAGCTTCAAGCGGAGCGCCGGAAAGAGCAGCAAGCAGCACTCGCCGCATCAGCGATGGCAGATCCAGCGCTTGCGTCTACGACGCCCGCTCAACAAGCAGCAGCCGCGACCTATGGGCCGACCGGCCTGACGGTCCCCTGTGTGCCAGGCCGCCCCTGCCCACAAATGCAGCAGGCCAGCGCGCAAGTGCAGTTAAGCCCTGAGCAGCAACAAGCACAGATGATCGCCGCAAAGGAGCGGGAACGAGTCGACAACTCCCGTTTCGCCTCCAATCTTGTGTTTTCGCCACCGTCGGAACAAAGCCAGCAACAAAGTCAGACAACGCCGGCCCAATATGACCCGACGGATCGTCATACAAGCAGCCTTGTCAAATCGTCAACCGAAGAAAGGCCGCAACAGCCACAGACTGACACCGGCTACAAGCGCCCGCTGGAAGCAAATATTGATTCTGCTAGTGGGCAGCCATACCTCATTTACGAGGGCTCAATTCTCGACACCGTTTTGATGAATCGCTTGGACGGCGATGCAGTTGGGCCAGTGAAAGTCCTTGTCTCAAATCCCTTGTATTCCCACGATCATCAACACGTCATTATTCCAGAAGGAACGGTTGTCCTAGGCGAAGCGAAGAAGATCGGAGCAGCAGGCTTCGGCCAGCAGCGGCGGATGGCTGTCGTTTTTCATCGCTTGATTATGCCCGACGGGTACTCCGTCGATCTCGATCAATTCCACGGTCTCGACCAGATCGGAGAAGAGGGATTAAAGGACAAAGTCAACAACCACTATCTCCAGATTTTCGGTGCGTCGATCGCTTTGGGGGTGGTTGCTGGAGCGGCCCAGATTACTCAGGGTGGCGGCACAATTACCACGAGCGGTTCCCAGGCATTCACGACTGGGGCCGCGGGCAGTGTTTCTCAGTCTGCCACCACGATCCTCGACCGCTTTATTCAGATACCACCAACGATCACGATTCGGGAGGGCCATCGCGTGAAAGTGTATTTCACGCAGGACTTGCTTCTTCCTGCGTACTCCAACCACACTATTCCGCAAACGTTCTAACGGAGGCCTTCCATGCGATATTCCCGATCAATAACAGTATTCGCTTTGACCCTCGGTCTAATCGGATGCAAGAAAGAGGAAAAGTGCGCTGCGGCCGACACTCCTGAAGTCTGCAAAGCTTTTCAGCAGTGCCTCAGGAGCAATACATCAACGGAGGTTTGCCGGATGGGAGAAGAGGACGCCAATCGTTCTCCATCTCGAAAGCCGACGCCGCAACATTAAAGCTCTAAGACCGTCAAAGTTTCCTACAAGGAGTTTCGACAATGAAGCGTCTAGTTCTCACCGCAGCCATCACCTTAGTCCTTGTCGTCCCTGCCGCAAACGCACAATTCGGTTCTGGAATCGTCTTCGACCCAACACAGTCGACGCACGCCATTGCCCAAATCGAACACGAGGAACAGTCCATCGCCAACCAAGCTCAGCAAATTGAGCAGGGCCAACAAATCTTCACCAACACCGTCAAGATCGCAACCGAGGCGCTCCAAACGTATAACACTGTTCACCAACAGTACGAGCTCACGCGCCAGATGATCCTCGCTCCAAGGATGCTCTATGCGCGCTTCCTGTCTCCAAGTTCTGACTTGCTCATGTTGCGGCAGATCTCGAACACCTATGGCAACTCGATGGGTTGGCTCAATTCGGCAAACACCGGCAACGGAGCCTTCACCTCCTACCAGCAGGTGAGTGTGCCGAATACCACCAACGTCATTCCCGGTTACGGCAGTTCCAGTCTCGCTGCCCAGCAGCAGATTGCCGCGCAGGGCGCGACCGTTGACATCAGCGACTCTGTGATGACCAACAACCTGCAAGCCCTCGGCACCATACGGGCCAATCAGACCGCACGACAAACTGACATTGCGAATCTGGAGGCCGCAACGCAAACCCAGGACCCGTCGCAGCAAACCATCATGGCCGAACTGCAGCGCATTAACCAAGCTCTGCTCTTGCAATTGCGTACTCTGCAGGATGCCAACCAAATCAATGCCGACCTTGCCCTCCAACAAATCGTTGCTCAAAAGCAACAGCAGGATGCATTAAAAGCAGCCTTCCAGGATGCAGGGAACTATGTCAACACGTACCAGACCCACGTTGCGCCCGCATATAGCGGTACAGCGCAGGCTCTAACGTACTAGCAATGAATGAGGGAGCGAGGCAGAGTATGGGTGTCCTGAATTGGATTACGCAGGGATGTGATTCGTTGACCAATGCCGCGTCACCGTCGATTGATGCTCTTGGTCTTCGCATGTGCATCGCACTCGCCACGATCATGCTCGTTTGGTTCGGCGTACAGGAGGCCCTTGCCTCTGCACACGGCGGTCCCGGTTTCAATATCAGCAAGTTTCTTAGTTTCTTCATGCTCATCACCTTCGCGTACACGATGGTGAAGTTCTACGACAGCAGCATTCCAGGCGTGGGCTATTCGCTGCGTGGCTTCATCAACGGAGGCGCTCAATATCTTGTTTCGGTCATCGGAAATGACAGTGCGACAACTATTCAAAACGCGCTGAACCAGGCGCAGGCGACAGGTGGTCCGGGACTGCTGAAGGCATTGATGAATCCGTACTACGCGATCATCTACGTCATCATCCAAGTATTGATTGCGATCCTCGCCGCAGTAGTGGGCGCGATTGTTGCCTATGGTGCGGTCGCCAGTGCCGTTACGGGCCTATTGGGACCTGTTTTCATTCCGTTTCTTGTCTTCGACAAATTGGAGTTTCTGTTCTGGGGATGGCTTCGAGCCTTCATTGGGTTCTGTTTCTACAAAGTATTAGCCGCAGCCGTCCTCAGCATCCTAGGTCATCTGCTCGGGCAGTACTACACCGAACTCGTTGCGTTTTCAGACCCAGGAAACATGGTTCAGGAACTTCCTTTGTTGATTCTCCTTGTCCTGGTTAACGTCTACATCCTATTCAAAGTTCCGGCATTGACCATGAGCATTTTCTCTGGTTCGACAGGCGGACATGGCGGTGGCTTGGGGCTCATTGCCACGGCGATTATCAGAGCCATATAGGTAAGGAGTTGCAGAGCTCATGACTACAGAGACAGCAGTCCCGAAAATCACTCGTGCCGCCGAGCGTTACTTGGAGCAGTACGGCGAACCGCTGGTAATGAACACCTATCTTAAAATCACGATCCTCGTACTCGCCGCCGTATGCTTCGCCCTGGCCGGGCTCACATACAAGAGCCAGAAGGCTCTCGCTTCGATGCACCCAATGATTGTGCGGATCAATGACGTAGGCCACGCGGAAGCGATCGACTATCGAAACTTTCAGTACCGCCCGCAGGAAGCGGAGAACAAGTATTATCTGACCCGCTGGGCGGAGCTATATTTCGGTCGCAATCGCTTCACCATTGAGCGCGACCAAACCGCATCGCTCTACTTCCTTAACAGTGACGTACAACGAGCTGTGATCGACCAGGAGCGCAAAGACAACAGCATTCAGAATTACATCAAAGACAGCTCGCTCCCCTACGTCGATGTCGAGGTCAAGAACGTCATCCTTGACGACCTGCGACAGTCGCCGTATTCCGCTCGCATTGAGTTCGAAAAGGTGTACACGAATCCGGCGGATCACTCCGAACTCAAGCGGGAGCGATGGAATGCCAGCGTGACCTATGTCTTTCGCGAGAATGTGAAGAACAACGAGCTTGCGGTGAACCCCCTGGGCCTGACCATAGTGCGCTTCCGCGCCGATCAGGCGTTCAGCTAAGGAGACCCAAACTTCCAGAGGCTAAACGATGTCCATTTCTGCTGCCAATCCGGCTGCCTTGCCTCACGTGTCCCTGTGCGTCCGGGAGCATACGAACGAGAGTTTTCCGATCGGCAATGTTGGCGGCCATTGTCGCCGTTCTAGCACAGGACATGCCTGCTCGATTCGCACTGCCATTTCGTTAGCCTTCCGCCGGCCGAGTGCAGATGAAAACTTTGTTCTGAAGCGTGTCTGCCGTTATGTATCCCGTCTTATGCTCGGTCACCGCTTCGGGGCTAGTCCGGCGCCCGGCGGCACTCGGTCTTCTGCTTCGCATGGCGCGCCCCTTCGGGGTCTCGGTTCCTCCCAAAACAAGTTTGCAAAGTACAACAAGGAACAACCTGCAAACTTCTTTCGGGCCCCTCCAAGAAAGCAGACCTTCGGCACTTGGGAGCCGGGCCCACTCGCTAGCTTCGCTCAACGTGACCCGAGCAACAACGGGCGAATTCAACAAACGGAGACACACTCATGTATCAGAACAAAGTAACGCTCATTGGCTTCCTCGGCAGCAACGCAGAAGTCCGCAACAACAGCAATGGCAGCTTCGCAACTCTCTCGCTGGCAACCAAGTCCTCCTACAAGAAGAACGGCGAATATATCTCGCACACGGAATGGCACCGTTGCGTGGTCTTCGGCAAGCTCTCGGAGTTCGCCAAAACGCTCACGAAGGGCGCTCATGTCCAGGTGGAAGGCGAACTGCGGAGCCGGGAGTATGACAGCAAGAAAACGGACGCCAAGCAGCGCGTCTGGGAAATCCGGGTCTCCTCGATCCTGAAGCTGGATCGCGCCGAAAAATCCGCGCCGGAAGATCAGGATCACGACGAGGCGACCCAGGAGGAAACGGCTGCATGAGGCTCGTACTTGTCACTCTCGGAAGCCCGGTCAATGACTGGGCTTCCATCGTCGTGAGGCTCCCGCTATGAGTTTCGAGTTGATCCTTCCATTTCTTCGACCGATTGAATCGCTTCTGCTGGACGAAAGCATCAGCGAAATCATGGGCAATCCGGATTCCAGATGGTCTTGCGAGCGCGAGGGAAGATTGTGCGAGGAACCGAGCGTCTCCTTTGACGCTGGCAAGCTGCGCACCGGTCTCGAAGTGATCGCGAACCAGCTCGGAAAAAAGCTCGACGAAGACAACCCAAGATTACAGGCACAGCTTCCGGACGGAAGCCGGCTGGCAGCGTGGATATCCCCGATAGTGAATCCAGCCCCAGCGGTTGACATACGGAAATTTACCAGCCGCCATTTCACGGTGGATGATCTGATTACTCGTGGGACTCTGACACAGCCAATTGCAGATCTCTTGGCAGAGCAAATTCGTAGCGGCAAAACGATCCTCATCAGCGGCGGAACCGGCACCGGCAAGACCACTCTCTTGCGGATACTCGCCAACTCCATCCCCGATCATGAACGCATCATCGTAATCGAAGACACACCCGAACTTCACATCCGAAAACCGAATATAGTACCAGCCCAGTCAGTAACTGATACCAACAAAAAGCCTGTAACCTTCGACGACCTATTGAAGGACGCACTTCGCATGAGACCTGACCGGATTATTCTCGGCGAAGTACGCGGGATCGAGGCGCGAACCTTGCTCGATTCCTTCAATACTGGCCATGCGGGGTCGCTGGCCACTATTCATGCCAATTCAGCGGAGAAAGCCCTCCGCCGCTTCGCCAACCTTGTCATGCGCAGTCACGCCCAAAGCACATTTTCCGACACGGAAGCGGAGATCGGAGAAGCAGTTGATTTTGTCATCCATGTCGAGCGACAACCGGGCCGCCGAATCCTGCGCGAAGTCCTGGCTATTCGCGGATACGACCGCGACGCAAAGCGCTTTCTGATTGAGCCTGTTTTCGGACTGAAACACGGAACACCTAGCGACGACAGGAACTCACCTTCAACACAGCTAAAGGAGACGAGCTATGCCACTGCTTGAGGTCAATCAAATACGCCACATTTGCGCATCGGTTCGGCTTGATGAGGCCACCGCTGCCCAAGTGGATCAATATGCCGCCTTCATCCGTGCATCCGCCGACGATGTCGTGGACAAGGCTCTGAACTACGTCTTCTCGAAAGACCGCGACTTTCAGGAGTTCCTGAAGACTCCGCAGGCGAAGCAGGTCGCTTCGACTTTGCGGGTTCGTAAAGCCGCAAGCAATGGTACTCCCGTCCAGCCTGGAAGGAAGGTTGCAGCGGGTGTGGAGTCTACGTCTTCGGTACGCGCGGTGAAGGCATGATCGGGCCTCTTATTTCGTGGCAGTGCAAGAACGGTGCTGCGCACCGGAAGAATTTCGACACTCCACCCCTGGAAGGGTCGCTGCAGAGCGCTTTCAGCGCTCTGGGTGTACTACTTGATTTGAAACGGTTTGTTGAATACGGGGCGCTGTACGGCGCTCCCGTTTTACCTGAATAGGAGCCGCTGTGTTAGCAAATCAAGCCAATGCTTCAAATACCGAAGAGAGAGCAGAGCCGCGGGCCAAGACAGCGAGTACGAAGGTTACTGAGAACGAATTCGCCGAACTGGAGGCTTTTGCCTCTCAACGTGCCCAAAGCGTTAGCGAATGGATTCGCCAGACGCTACTCAGTGAGGCTCGCAATCAGCGCAATAGCGCCACGACGGTTCACGTTTTCACGGAGCTTATCGGAATCCAATTGCTCCTCATCAATACTCTGGGCCCTCTGATTCGAGGCGAAAAAATGACAGCCGAACACCTCGATGCGGTGTTCCGGCAAGTGCAATCGAGCAAGGCTCGCAAGGCACAAGAACTGTTGAACAAGAGGCTGAATGCCGAGGAGCGAAGTGCATGAACAAAATTCAACAGTGGGGAAGAAAAGAATCCATTATCTGGCCACCTCGGGGCTTTTACTACACCTATGTCGCAATCTTCGTGGCTGTGTTGATCACTGGGTTTTTGATGTACATCCACTTCCATTTCAGCCTCTCTCCACTGGAGCAGTATTACCTCCCCTACTACCTCCGAACTGAGACGGCGGGCCTCTTTCGCCCCACCGGAATGTACCAACTCGTCTATGTCAGCGACGGAAAATCCCACTCCCGCCTTGCGATAGATCCCGACGTGACGGCAGGCGAAACCCAACAGTTTTCGGGCAAACCATTGCCCGTTGCGCTGTCTGAGTCTGCAGTGAAGCAGGGCTTCCGGTATATCTACCGAGAACTCCAGCATCCGTATCAGAACCGTGGAATTCATGCCTGGTTGGGCCACTGGATTTTCGCCGACACATCACCGTCCGTTATATTCGCCCTACCGTTTTATTGGGGCGTGCTGGCACTCGCCTTGCAGCTTCCCTTTTCCGTGCGCAAAGATATTAAGAGGCGAAAAGAACTGCGCTACGGTCGCCGCTTGAAGGGGCCATTCCTCCTCACTGCACGGCAGTTTACGAAAGCCACTGCCGGCGATGGAATTGGAATTACCACCAACGACGACAAGCGCCCGCTTCGAATCCCACGCAATGCCGAGAATAAACACTTCCTTCTTGTGGGAGACACCGGTTCCGGTAAATCTAGCATCATCCGCCAAATGCTTTATCAGGTGGCAGCACGAGGCGAGAGCGCCGTTGTTTACGACCCAGCCTGCGAGTTCGTGAAGCAGTTTTATAACGACAAACGAGGGGATATCGTGCTCAATCCCCTTGATGCCCGAATGCCTTATTGGAATCCCTCAGAAGAGCTACGGCGCAAGACCGAAGCCAAAGCTCTGGCCGTGTCTCTCTACCAGCCGGAAGGTGTGACCAACAAGTTTTTCGTGGAAGCACCGCAGAAGATTTTCGCCCATTTGATGACCTATCTCCCGACCCCGGCTGAACTCGTGGCGTGGATGTCTGACCCTGCAGAAATCGACCGGCGCATCAAAGGAACCGAGTATTGGATGCTGATTGACCCGCGAGCTCCGCACCAACGGACCGGTGTTCTAGGTTCGCTCAATATGACCGCCGACAGCTTCCGCTTACTGCCAGATAAAGACGATGCGACCGTCACCTGGACGGCCACAAAATGGGCAGAAACCCGCCAGGGCTGGATCTTTATTACCTCGCAACCAACCATGCGCGAGGCCCTCCGCCCGCTTATCAGCCTGTGGATTGATCTGCTCGTGCTCAGACTCCTAAACGAGCCAATGCCGCAGCAGAAGCCGGTCTGGTTTGTGATTGATGAACTTGGCAGCCTCCAGCGCTTACCCCAATTGCATACGGCAATTACCGAAAACCGTAAATCCCAAAATCCGGTCATCCTTGGCTTTCAGGGCCGCAGCCAAATGGAAGCTCGTTATGGCGCTGATGCCGAGGCCATGCTATCGCAGCCTGCAACGAAAATCTTCCTCCGCACAACGGAGCCACGAGCAGCCAAGTGGGTGAGCGAAGCGATTGGCGAAATCGAAGTTGAGCGCCTTCGGGAAACGCACTACGAAGGTACGAGGGCCGGCAAGAACTTTGCTTTGGATCGGCAAACCGAGCCGCTTGTGATGCCCTCAGAAATCTCTGGTTTGGACGACCTCCGAGGATTCCTGAAATACGGAAATCACGTGGCGCGTTTTTCATTCCCATTTATCGCACTGGAGGAGAAGCACCCTGGCTTCGCCGCGCGCCCGATGGATGATTTGATTGTTCCAAGGAAACAGCCGCCACCGGAATCTGCGCCCGAGCCAGCACATGCTCTCGTTCCTGACCACATCGCGGATGCCACGGCTCTGGGATTTGATGAGAGCGTGGAGTAGGCGCCGTGCTCACGATTTCAAAGCCGCTTTCTGCCGGACAAGCACAGAGCTATCACAAGAAAGAATTCGCTTCGGAGCAACAGAGCTATTGGTCGCGAGGCAATGCCGTTCAAGGTGAATGGCAAGGCCGCCTCGCTGGCAAGTACGGGCTGAACGGTGTGGTCAGTGAAGAGGCGTTTGCCAGGCTTAGCCAGGGCCAGCATCCGCAAACTGCCGAACAGCTTGTTCGGCTTCGGGTGGCACACGAATACAAAGATGGAAATGGAAAGACGGTCACCTCGATGGAGCACCGGGCAGGCTGGGACGCGACATTTTCCGCGCCAAAATCTATTTCTGTGACAGCACTAGTAGGCGCCGATCATCGCATCCGGGAAGCCCACCGTGACAGCGTCCGAGTCGCTTTGGACGAGCTGGAGCGATACACGCAGGCGCGGATTGGTGGCAACCATCCGGCGGAGACAACGAGCAAGTTTGTCGTCGCCAAATTTGAACACGACACCGCACGTCCCGTCAACGGGTATGCCGCGCCCCAACTCCACACCCATGCGGTAATCTTTAATATCACGGAACGTGAAAACGGAGAGCCTCGTGCTATCCAACCGCGCAGCCTCTTCCAGTCTCAACAGTTTGGGACTGCAATATACCAATCCGAATTGACTTACCGCTTGCGGCAACTTGGCTACGAAATTGAGCGGGGGCGTAGTGGGGCCCCGGAAATCAAAGGGTACACCCAAGAATACTTGGATGCCTCAAGCCCACGTAGTCAGCAGATTCGCGAGTATCTGGAGAGAACGGGTCATAGCAGCAAGGAAGCTGCGGAGATCGCGGCCCACTCCACACGCGACCGGAAGGAAATCCTCAGCCCTCGTGAGGTACTCGAAGCTCACCGCCGACTCGCAGCAGAATTCGGAAACCAGCCCGACGCGGTGATTCGTGCTGCCCGCGAACGTGCCCAGTACATGCAGGTTTCACTAGACCCTTCCAAACGAGCCCAAGAGGCTCTTACCTTTGCCCGCGACAAAAACTTTGAACGGGAAGCCGTGGCTGACGAGCGCTTGCTGGTACGGGATGCGCTTCGCCGGGGAATGGGCGAATTGCGGTATCCCGAGGTCCGCGCCAACCTGGAAGAGCGCCGTAAGGCAGGCGAATTCGTAAGCATCCAACGAAGTGCTCATCAAACTGGACGCTTGTTCACGACGGCCAACACCATTGCCGCAGAACATGAAATTGTCAGGCGGATGCGAGACGGCCAGAACCAGATTGAACAAGTATTGTCTCGGCAGAAAGCGGTCGCGGTAGGAGATGGCCATCCCCGTCTCAATCTCGGCCAGAAGAGTGTCATCGAAGATGTGCTCACTTCCCGCGACCGTATCCAAGCGATTCAGGGAGTCGCGGGTGCTGGAAAGACAACTGCCCTGCAAGTGATTCGCTCGGCGGCGGAAGCGGAGGGATATCAGGTGGAAGGATTTGCTCCGACCTCCCGTGCAGCAAAACAACTGGAGAAAGCTGGCGTTCATTCCGGAACTTTGCAGGGCTTTCTTGCGCGTTCGCGGGACACCGATACGCATCAACGCAGTTTCTTCTTCGTTGACGAGTCTAGCCTTGCCAGCACGAATCAGGTTCGAGACTTTCTGCGGAGACTAGGATCGGGAGACCGGGTACTACTCGTCGGTGACACGCGTCAGCATCAAGCCGTAGAAGCGGGGCGCCCCTTCCAGCAGCTTCAGGAAGCTGGAATGAGAACCGCACAACTCGCGCAGATCGTCCGCCAGAAAAACCCGCAGCTGAAATCCGAAGTGGAGATGCTAGCGAAGGGGCAAACGGCTGCGGCAATCAATTCGCTCAATACTCGTGGCAAGGTGAACGAAATCGCTGATCCGGAAGAACGCACCCGCGTCATTGCACAAACCTATGTAGCCAACGCCGCGCGCACGGTAATTATCTCGCCGGACAACAAGTCGCGCCAGGATCTCAACGCCGCCGTTCGCCATCAATTGCGGGCGCACGGCTTGCTCGGAACTGAAGGCCACAAGTTCAGTGTCCTCGTGCCACGCCAAGATATGACTGGTGCAGAACGCGGATGGGCCAGACGTTACGACATCGACGATGTCGTGCGATTCTCACGCGGCAGCAAGCTACACAAGATCCGAGCGGCAACCTACGCCAAAGTGATCGCCGTCAATTCAAACAAAAATCTCCTTACAATTCGAGCCGCCAATGGGAGCCAGGTCACGTATGATCCGAAACGACTGTCTGGAGTGACCGTGTATCAGGCAGTGGAACGTGAATTCTCAACCCGCGACCGAGTTCAGTTCACTGCGCCCCAAAAGCGACTTGGCGTTGCTAACCGTGAACTAGGCTCTATAGAGAAAATCACTCCAGGTGGCAACATCTCCCTACGCCTTGAAGATGGACGACAAGTCGAATTCAATGCGGCGATCCATCCACATTTTGATCACGGGTACGCCGTAACCAGTCACAGCGCGCAGGGCCTCACCGCAGATAAGGTGCTGATAAACATCGACACTGGCATGCACCCCGAACTCCTCAATTCGCGATTCGCATACGTTGCAGTGTCGCGGGCCACAGAGGACGCACAGATATACACGAACGACGCTACTAATCTTGGAAGCAGGCTCAGCGGCGAGGGGGGAAAGACCAGTGCTGTTGAATTCTCTCTAACCACTGGACCATCTGCAGCAGATGTCGCCCTGGACCAGAGCCTTTGAATGAGGTGACAAGCGGATATCTCATCACACGCTCTTTAGAGTAGAACGTTCAATTCAATGTTCCGGGGAATGGTGCCGTCAGTCTTAAACCTCTCATATGCCTTATGCGTCATCAGCACAATAGAATCGAACCCTTTTGCCACCGCGGCATTTCTCCACAGTGCATCGTGCTCTGCCATTTCCTCCAGCTGCATACCTTCGTGCTGAGGTGGTATACCGAGTACTTTCGCGATCTTTTGTTCGTCTCCAACGACAGGTCTCGCGATTCTGACGCGTTCTGGTGTCTCGATTGGACGGCCATAAAATTCAGCTTCTTTGAAACTCGAAGCTAAGAATTTTCCACGTTTTCCATAAGCTAACGGATCCACCGGAGGAACATGCCACCACTTCTTGCGGTTAACATGCAAAATCAACCGGGCAAATGCGGACATCGTGTTGATCGCTCGCCCCTTCACACATCAATATTACATACCGGCACATGTGTTGCGAATCGCTGCTGCTGCGGTATTCGCTCCGAAGTGACGGTCCTAATAAACAACTTCACACAGATCGCCGCGCTGGTAAATATCGACTGCGCGTCGAGAAGGCTCTCGCGTTCAAGCACTAGGACAAACGGGAAGCATGAACCCACAGCCTACGTTCCCAGCCTGGGAGCAATAACCTTCATCGGTAGCCTGACGCACAGGCCGGCACTCCTCAAGAAACAACGATTGTACCCTTCATTCCCGGATGAATATTGCAGTGATAGTTGACCGTTCCCGCAGTAGTAAAGGTTTGTGAAAACGTGTCGTTCTTGTTTAGTGGTCCGCTGTCGAATTGTCCGTTATCAGCCGTTACCGTGTGATTCATATCGTCCTGATTGACCCACTGAACAGTATCGCCTTTCGCAATCGACACTGGGCTCGGCTGGAATCTGAAGTGCTGAATATTTACAATCGTGGTATTCGCCACGCGATCCTCCCGTAAAACTCAATATATTTCGACGTTCTCCATCATGCCTTGGTCTTCATGTTCCAAAATGTGACAATGCAGAACAAACTTTCCCCGAAAATCCGTATATCGGGACCGGAGTGTGACGGTCGTGTCATCCGGTGGTAACAGGAACGTATCCTTCCAGACGGTCATCTTCCTCGGCTTACCGTCGGGCCCGGGCTCGAGCCGCTCTACTTGGAACGGATTCACGTGAATGTGGAATGGATGCGGCATCAGGTTGCCCTGGACAACCCACTCTGAAGCAGTGCCTAGCTTCAGCCTAAATCCTGCGTCGCCAGACATATAAACTTTGTCGTTAATCATGAACCGCAACGCACAATTGACTTCGGAGTCGCACGAGTTAGGCGAACACGTACCGTCGGGAGCACAAACGCGAAAGTCAATCGTAAACTTGACCTGCTCAGTGCCATATGGATTACGCCTGATTTCTGAGTCTGTTATCGGCGTCAGTGCACTCGGAACATGTTTCTGAAGCTCGACGTCCGACGGCAGCACTGCCGCCGTCGGCTCTCCTTCAACTATCACCCGCGCGATGATGAATTCCGGTTTTTCCAGTATTTCGTTTAACACTTCAGTGGCGCTAGAGATCTCCTTCCGCGTTGCCAGTCGTATCGCCGCGGAGGCAGCGGTGAGTGACTTACCCGGTCCGAGGGGCAGGTCACGCAGAAAATATTCATGCCGAGTTTCGCCAGGGCGCAACGGCTTGGCTTGCACCAGTACATCCAGACGGTACCCAGGCCCGACGATCGGGTTGCGGACGCCATCAATCGGCTCCGCTGCGGGCCATTTCACCGAACGACCTAGCGTTATGCCATCATCAGCTATCTCGTACAACTCGTGTTCATCAAGCGAAAGGTGAATGTTATCTTCTACGCCAGCATGAACGAGCCGCCACCGCTGAATTTCACCGGGCCGCATCTTTATCGTTGGTACAAGTTGTCCATTTACCATTACACCTCGAGAGAGCCAGTTGCGATCTCCAGGTTGAGTAAAGTTCTCGATCCGTCCGTCCGGTCCATAATTAAACTGCTGGAGTACAAATATTCGCTCCTGCGCTTTGGCGATTTGTGGCACACTATCCAGTCCGCCATGATCATGATGCCCTCCTTCGATCAGTAGCGCTCCGGCCATTCCACTCGAAACTTGGATCGCAGTTGCGCCATGTACATGGGCGTGATACCAAAAAGTTCCAGACGGATGGTTTTCTGGAATATGGATTTCGTATTTCTGAGTGCTGCCCGGCGGGATTTCCAGCAATACATTGTCGCCTTCGGCTTGTTCTGACCCCTGAGGTGCCGTGTGCAGTCCATGCGTGTGCAGATTCGTAATATTGAAACTGAAATGCTGACCATGACCGCTCGGCGGCGGATTCTGCGGATGAGGATCTTCACGTTCAGGGAGATGGTTGACCAGAGTTAAGTAGAGAGTGTCGCCCGGCTTCGCGCGGATTGTGGGTCCAACCGGCATGCCATTGTAGGACCGCAGATGTACAGCACATCCAGCAATCACATTGTCCCCGTACCTCACCTCCAGCGTATATCGCGTTCCTGCACTTGTCGGCCGCACCTCCGGAGGGTTTCGAAACTCTGCGCCACCATACCGCCCGATCCACTCTTGGAAAAACTTGTCACGCTCGGGGCCCGGCTTGACTGGCGCAAGTGCACATCCGTCATCAGCCGTCCGCTTATCTGGCAGGCTTGATTCTTGAGCTGCGAGACCACACGACATCATCTGTGTGATCAGCAGCAATGCAAAACTAAGCATCGCTTTGCCCGAGTTTCCCACCAGGAGTTGCCCTTCAGCCCATGTCGGGCAGCAAGAATCACATTAAGCAGCATGGACTTCCCAAAACACGTCTCGAAACCGCATCATTTCTTGGTCCGTTCCAATAGTCACACGCAACATGTGGTCAAGTGCTGGGAATACCCGACCCACGGCCACTCCTTTGCGAAACATATCAGTACCGAAAGAACGAGCATCCCGTCCAACATCGATCATTATGAAATTCGCGTGAGGTTCGATGTAACGCACATTTCTGTCCCGAAGCCAATCGCATAATTCCTTGCGTGTACGAATCATGCTTGCCCGTCTAGACGGTATCAATGTGCCCCTCTCACCAAGCGCCCCCTGCGCCGCCCTCAATCCGAGAATAGGAATCACATTGCTTCTAAAGGGAGTCATTGCGCGAATGAGATCTGACCTCGCACAGCCAAAGCCGACGCGCGCTCCAGCCATGCCATAAATCTTGGAGAAAGTGCGAGTTACAATGACGTTGCAATTGTCTTGTACGAACTTGATTGCACTCTCCGCCGCGTCTTGTTCTGCGAAGTGAATATACGCCTCGTCTACCAGCAGAACCGTTTTCGCGGGTAAGTTGTAGGCTAGCCAACGCAGGTCTCTTGGGGAGGTGCACGAAGAGGTGGGATTATTTGGGTTGCAAAGGTATATAAGACCGCCACTGGCGTTTGCTGCCGCTTCCGCCAGCTTACTTACCGGGAATTGCCAGTCGGCAGTCAACGGGAGTTGGATGACACTTTTTCCTAGCGAATGCGCAAACTCAACGGGAATTTCATAGGTCGACGTCGCAGTAATTAACGGCTGAGTTGATGAGGAAAAAGCGCAAATGGCCGCGTTGATAATTTCGGTGGACCCGATTCCGAACAGTATTTGTTCCGGCACCAATCCCTCGCTGCCAGCTACCGTCTCCGTAAAGGATTCAAATTCATCGAAGTGGTAACGAGCAACGGCAGCAGTGCCGTTCACGATGGCAGCAATGGCGGAAGGAGGCGGCCCGAGTGGGTTCTCGTTGGCATTCAGCCAGATCACATCCTGCCGCGGCACTAAACCCGCAAGACTGCGAGTTGCCAACAATAACTCACTCCCGCAACCGCTTCCCAATATTGCGAGGGCGCCCAAATCATGCGCAAACCGGCGGCGGCTGATCACGATTCATTCCTTATCGGCCAGGTGAGCTTCCTGTTCAAGTTCACTGACGCCACTAGTTGTGAGAGACTCAAGAAATCGAACCAGATCTTTTTTTTGCTCGGGCGAAAGGTTTAGGGGATGTAAAGCAGGATCGAGGTTACGGTTCTTGATTCCTCCCTTGTCATAAAAATCCACGACCTCGGCGAGCGTGGCCGCGCTTCCGTCGTGGAAGTAAGGCGCAGTCAGAGCAACGTTTCGAAGCGTGGGAGTTCGAAAGCGTCCCCAGTCTTCTGTATTGCCTGTAATAGCGTACAGACCCGGATCGGGTTTGGGTTTTGCCGAGTCCACTCCAAGGTTATGAAATTTGCCGTCGGTGAACACAACGTACTTCAATGCAAATGGATGCAGCCCCTCTGTCATAATCAGGTGGCATGAGTCGCACTTCGCATCCAAGAAAACATGGAATCCTCGTTCCGCCTCAGGAGAGATTGCGTTTGTTTCCTTCTTAAACAAATAACGGTCGAAGGGAGAGTCTCCCGCTAATAGAGTTCTCTCATAGGCAGCTAGAGCCTTGCTTACATTGCTAGCACTGATATCTTCGCCGAATGCTGATTGAAACAGGTCCGAGTAGCCTTGCCGCTTCAGCTTCTGCACAGCCTCCTCGATCGGCAGATCGAACTCGGCGGGTGTCTGAAAAGCGAGAGCCGACTGCTCTTCCAAACTGTTAGCTTTGCCATCCCACATAAGCGAAGGCATGAAGGCTACATTTAAAAGAGTGGGGCTGTTGCGCTCTCCTTGCCTTCCTTTTACTCCAACCGAAACAGGGTGCGGATCTGCAAAGCCGTAGTTCGGATCATGGCAGGTTGCACACGAGATCGAATTATCGGCTGACAAGCGTTTGTCAAAAAACAGCTTGCGACCAAGGGCAACTTTCGGAGCAGTAGTTGGGTTGTCCGAGGGTGAGACTACGGCGGGCAGTCCCAAACTGTGCAAGCCTCCCAGCTGCGCTTTTAGAGAAAGCGCCAGTAGGACTATCGCACTGCTTACAAGACACACGTGCGCAAGACGCCTTCCTTCGACTGCTGGCTTCATCCAATGTCCCCCGGTTTATGACGGACCGGCCGCAACCGGATACGGATCACCAATACTCTTAAGAACTAAGTGACTTGCGGCACAGGCAGCCATTCTCCACGAGCCAGTACGAGCGAAGGTGTATACGGCCCTGCCAGGGCTCCGCCTGCTCTTGCCACCCAAGTTGTAATCTAAATCGAAATCGAAATACACCCCTGCCGTGTCTCCCCAAATTTGAACCAGAGGGTCTTGTGACCTCAAAGAGTTTACCTTTGATGTCTTGTAGAAATCGGCGAAGTGCTCCTTTACAGCCTCCGTGCCCGCGATGTAAAACGGACTGTAATCTCCTATCAAATACACGCCGGAGGTATTCGCGAGTTTCAAGATGTCCGCGGGATTTCCAGTAACCCAAGCGTTATTGATCTTTTGAACCTCGTCGTAAAGCGCGTCCTTCTCCCCGCCCCCAGCCCCCTTCGGTTGGGTTGCCGGCTGGCCCAACGCCCGGACTGGGAAAATTCCCAAGTGCTTAGAAGTGAGCGCAGTCCCCAGTGCACCATAGCTACCCGCATACAAATTGGGTACCTGCATTTCGAGCGCAATTAGCGGAGGTGAGGCACTAAGCAAGACGACGCTCGAAGATTTTCCGGTTTCCTCGATCGTCTGTCCGGCACTGTCGTACCCGGCCTCGTAATTGGAAATTACTATCGCTGAATTGCCCACTTTCAGCGTTTCCGGCTGTCGGTAATAGAAGTACAAAAGCTTGCGATCTTGTGCACTCGCGTGGATCGAGTTCACAATCGCTGCTCGCCCAGCTACGGGTGTTAAACTACCAGGTTCGACATAGAGAGAATCTGAGTGGAATGCCTTCTGCAACTCGTCAAACTTCCCATCTACCTGAAGTTGTTTGGCCGCTTTAAGAGCCGCAATGGCCTCAGCACTGCTACTTGAGGGTTGCTTCTCCGCAGCTTCCAGCCCGGGAACTGAAGCCACTAGGAATCCGGCGGCGCAGCACCCCATAAAGTCTCTGCGATCCATATGAATCCTCCTCTCTGCAGAGCTAAACACTGGGAAACCGTCCACGCTAACCGCTTTCAATTTGAGCCGCTGCCCTTAGCAACGATCGCAGGCGTTTCATGTGACGCATCAGCCGTAATTCTTACTGGGCTTAGGTCGAACCGTCTCACGATTCCGGCGTTATTTGACACTGTTAGTACAGCATCGACTTGCACACCGGGTGCAAACGGGCCAAGAATTCCTTCAAACCATGTCTTGTCATAGAAGTTGCCCCGCGTGTACGCCATGACGCGAGACGAAAAGGTGGTTCCATGATCGAGGGAATAAGCGACTTGAACTCCGCTTGCTTCCTTGATCCCGCAAATTGGATCGAACGCAGCTACGGTGACGTCGACAGAACCGTCCGATCTCACCGTAACAGTTGGTTGATCCACTTGTGGTGGCTGACTCGTTGCAACCAAATACCATTCGTCCTGATCTAGCGTGTAGGTCTTATCAGTCTTTGCAGCCAATCCTGCCTGCAGATCTATGCGCTGGCCATCGGCAACCTCTTTTGGCGTTTTAACCGACACATATCCCATGAACACTTCGTGGGGAGCTAGGACGACGTCTGTTCCCGGTTCTGGGTCTGCCGTCATGACCCAGCCCGGTGGAATCGGAGTATGGTCAATATAGACGCTTGCGTGTGTTGGTGCGTCGCTCTGATTGGCAAGCCGATATCGGTACGTGCTGATGCTACCCGGCAATGCTCGCCCATCAACGTTGAACGACTTCGTCGCGACGTTGTCCAGGGGGTTGAGATCTTCACCATCAGTGTCGACTATTGCTCGTAGCTTATAGCGCTGGTTAATTCGATCTAACTGATCGAACATGATATTCATCATGCGAAAACCTTTGGTTTGAACAACTACCCCCTCTTCCCCCCCATCCTGCCGCGCAGGCACCGCTACAGGGAAGGGTTTAGTTGCGAGAAGAACCTTCCCCTCGTCGTCGCATATTTCAATCCGGACGTTGCCACGTCCTGGGCGGTCTCCTAGGTTGCGCACCAGAACTTCCACTTCGAGAATACGCTCAGTATTCCGCCATGCAACCAAGATGTTAGGCCGATGGCTGTCGGGACCGCGTCCAATACCGAGGTCTACTCCGTGCTTCGTCTCTTGCGAATTTTGGGAAAACGAGAAGGTGCAGGCAAGTACCACTGCGACACAAATGCTAACGAAGAACACCTGACGCGTCATAGTAGCTCCTTTGCTCACATCATGTCTGTTTGCTGACAATCACCCCACTCGGATAGGCCGAGAAGCATAAATCTTGCATGGCTAGAAGTGAGCAGAGTTTAAATTGGCGAAACTTACGATTTATTGGCGGAGTTTACGGTCTTTGTGAAAAATGAGGTGGCAGCAGTCGGTGGAACATAGGCACAACCCTGCCGAAACCTGGTAGGCGACGCTCCATACATCTTCTCGAAGTCTCGCACGAAATGACTTACATCGTTAATGCCGACGAGATAAGTTATTTCCTTTATGCTGAATCGTGAGCTACTGAGAAGTTCTCGTGCTTTTTCATAGCGACGCGTGCGAATGTACGTCGCCGGAGGCGTGCCCGTCTCTCGCCTAAACAGAGTGTAAAATTGGGATATGGAGAGCCCCAGAGCCCGCGCGATCTCTTGTGGCGCGGGCGCTGTTCGAATATCGCGCGAAATGGCACTGAGGGTGACTGCTATACGTTGGTCCATTCGGCCAGCGCTCCGCAGTACGAAGTAACATTCCAGCCCCCTCACTGGTACGTACAATTGTCGAGTTGTAGATTGCGGCCGTCCTGTATAACCCATTTCTGGCATCTTGTAACAACTTAATGATATCTGTTCCGAAAATAGAACAAGTCTCAGGCAATATCGACTTCACCCATTGAATCAGTGTTTGAACGTTACTGTAGCATCTGCCCGCCACTCAAGCACTTCTGGCTATTAGCGCCGTGCGGCGATTCGGGGGGAGCGCTGTCGTGGCTTACACATTCCAAATTTCGGGAGTGAGGTGCTTTTGAGAGATCTTTGTTCCGGATTCCGAACATTCGAGGCTTACAGGCTCTTTGCTAAGTTCGCCTGCTATCTTGAATGCCGAGTAAGTAGACCTCACAAGTGTGGCTGTTGAATCGTGCAATAATTGCCTCTGGAAAGATTCGGACGTTATGTCAAGGCAGCCGAAACGTAAAGTTGACCCACTTGATTTCGTTTGCAGCCACGGCATTGTGCTCGAATCAGCCAAAGGTGACGTGCCAACGCTCGCCGAAGAGATTGCGGGTGGTCCAATTCGAGGCAGCTGGTGGCAGCACCCAAGAGGTCGCCAGATTTTTGCCGCGACAAGAACAATACGTAACTCGCCAGATGTTCTGGTCTGTCGTCTTCTGAATGGACACATCACTTACATACACCGAAGATTGTGGCCAGCCGTGGCGCGACTGAGTAACGAAATTGGACGTTCTCGTCTAGCACGTGTAATTGAGGTGCATACAGCAAAGGGCAGTCACAGGAGTCGCTCAGTCCCCTTCTCAATATGCATACCGAATGGGGCGAAAATCGAGGGCCACAAGCTCTCACGCGAACAAGCGCTATCAATGCTGGGCACCAAAGTCGCGCCGTTGATATTGAAGCCTCACTGATCAGGGCTGTCGAGAAAGCAAACGGGCCCAAGAGAAGTTAGGGCAATTGATTCCACCGGCCTATCCCCATCTCTGAAAGCGATTTTTCTGCGGACTCTTTCAAGGGGTCGTAGAATGCAACTGAGGGGGTATGAGCCGCCCGTCGTAGCGCAATTTGCTCCGGGCGGCTTCAGTTGATTGTGTGCGGTAGGGCTTCAAAGGTCTAATGCTCCCGCAGAATGCTTCATCGATTGAATCTAACTTCGAGCGCAGTCACATTAGCTATGGAAGGTCGTCTGCGGAAGTAATCACTCGGTAGTCGACATTGAGCGCACCGACGAAATGCCGCTCACCACAATGGTTCTTCTGATTTTCGGTGCCCCTCAACTCAGCAGCCACAGTCGTACTCTTGGTTTCCCGAATCAGGTAAAGAAGCGGACCCGTGTCGCCGAAAGCATCCGTCTGCTCCATTACTAGTCCCCAATCTGGGTTGTACTGTCCCACGGGTGTTCTGACTTTGAACCACGCGGGCAATTTTACGAACAAGCGAACATCGGTTCGCTTTTTTAGCTTCTCAACGAAACGCTTTTCTGTCTCCGATTGGACGACGATGTGATCGTAAATCGAGTTGTCGACCCGTACCAGCCGATCGGACACCGTTTCCTCCTCCTCGATCCATTCGGTCATGTCGTACCATGTGCCGTCTTTGAAATATTGAATACCGGCCACAAGTTGCTCAATAGCCTCTTCGCGAATGATCTTAGCGGATTGAAAGGCAAACTCCTGCGGATTGTCGAGGGCAGTTTTGCGATTTTTTGTGTGGACCACAATTTTGGCAAGCGTCTTACGAGTCAATTTGATCGGCGGTGTAATGTGTCCAATCAAGTCCTCGATAAGTCGGACAATGTTCGGTGGACCCTGCCTCACCGCCACGGTCGCTAGTACGCCGTGACCGAACAGCTGGTAATCCAGCAGATCCTTTTCTTTATCGACCGTCACTTCCGCTTTTGAGGCAACGATACGCGGAGAGTCGATCTTCACACGATCCAGCCTCTCCACTACGTCCGAAATCAGTTTTTCCGTGTTGACTTTAACCTGATAGCGAGTCTTGGGCTTAATCTTTTCCCACAGTGCCGTAAACTCCTCGGGCAATTGATCCAAAGCCTTGCGCTTGGCAGTGTGCTTCTCTCGCGCGTTGACCGGTTTCGGAGCGGCACCGGCTTCGCCGAAAGCTTCTACCATCTCCGCTTGTAACGCCGACACAAATTTCTCGTAGCTCTCGTTTGCTACAACTGTGAGAATATTTGCCTTTTCCTCTAAGGATCGCTGTCCCTCCTGGTTCACCACTAGGCGCATGCCGCGCCCGACCTCCTGCCGCTTCTTTAACTCCGACACAGTTTGGTTGAGAGTGCAAATCTGGCAGACATTCGGATTGTCCCACCCTTCCCGCAACGCACTGTGCGAAAAAATGAACGCGACAGGTTCGTCGAGCGATAGCAGGCGTTCCTTATCCTTCATGATGAGATTGTAGGCAGCACGGTCTTCTGCGCTTTGCCCACTCGTCGAGTTTACGGCGTCTTCCTCTCCCCCGCGCCGCCGTTTTGTCGCGAAATAGCTGCCCCTGACTTCCACGGCCCTTTTCCCCGAAAATGCTGGATACTTGACTTTCAATACTTCGAAGGCCTCATCGAAGAGTTGGCGGATAATACCTGGATAGAGACCATCTATGCCCAGTGCCGTCTTGTCCACCGGTGGTGTGCCAACGTAATTCTCCACACGGTCGATGAAAAACAGCGATAGGACCTTGATTCCGGCGGTTTTCAGCCGACTCTGCTTTCGGAAGTGCTCTTCGACGGTGTACCGGATCTGCTCGCGAAACAGCGCCGCCTGATCCGCGCCCTGCGTCTGCCCGACCGCAATCTCAATACCGTTCTTGAACCTAACAACCTGATCCGCCGCATTGATCTCATCGATCACGAAACTCGCATATTCGGGCCGCTGAGCCTTGGCCTCCATGCTGTCGCCCAGCTTGAAGAGAAAGGCTTTCTCTTTGATGGTTGCTCCTGCCATCCGCTTATGCAACGCGATTTTCGCCTGTACAGTTTTCGCTGCTGTGCGGATTTCTTCCACTCGCACAAACACCTGATTAAAGTCATCCTCCTTCACTACCGATGCGACCTGTATTTTTTTCACCAGCGACTGCCGGTAGGCTTCGAACGGCGTCAGCCGGTAAACCAGATTATAGGGATTGCGATGAGTCGCCGAATACCGCAGCGCGAACAGTGGATCGAGTGACGCCAGCGCCCGAATGCGCGCTTCGCTTTCCATGTTCTGCGGCTCATCGAGAATCAGAACCGGCCGCACTGATTGCACCAGGAAAAGGGGCGTCGCACCTTGTAGGCGATCCGTGCTCTGACGAATGACGTTGTCTTCCTTGTTGAAGGAATCAATGGTCATGACCAGCAGTTCGACACAATCGCTCTGCGCAAACTGCCTTACCTTCGCAATGCTTTTCGAGTCGTAAACCGTGTAACGATACGGTACGTTGTCATATAGGGAGCGGAGGTGCTCCTGCGTAATTTTCAGCGTCTTCAGAACGCCTTCCCGTATCGCCACGGAGGGCACGACGACGATAAACTTGCGGACACCATATCTCCTATTCAGCTCTAGTGCCGTACGCAAGTACACATACGTCTTCCCCGTGCCGGTTTCCATTTCGACGGAGAAATTCGGGAAACGCAACTTTTGGTCCCCAGTGACTGTCCGTATTGTCTCCTCAATGAATTCCAGGGCGGGGTCTAGCGGGATTCCATTGTTCTGTTGAACCACATGAAGGTTGTGAAGAATCTGATCTCCACTTAGATCCAACCGGTTTGTAACTGAGCCGAACATTGGCCCCAATCCCGCAGCAGCAAAGTCAACTGCGGCCCGCGACTCTCCTTGTAGAAGATCGGCAACCGATTCGATTGCACGTAATTGGTACGGTTGATTGCCGTCAAACTGAAGTCGCACGCAGCCCTCCGCTCAGATAGTCTTCAGCCGGCATTGAAGCGCGAGATTGGCGGCCGCTGTATCATCAAGGGCCACATCCCGGCAGATCAGTAGCGTATCGGCCTTCAAATCACAACTCTTGCTGAAATCGGCCCGAATTTGTTCATCGAGACAGATGATGAATGCTTGACCTGTATCAGGATCGATCACATCGTAGATCTGGTTTCCATTTGCCAGATCGCGAGCAGCAAAACGGGTTCTGAGGCCAAAGCCTTCCCTCAATGCGACTTCCCAAATGACATTTTCTGGATGCCATCCTGCGATCAGCGGGTCATTAAACAGTTCGAGCTCTTGGACGTATGTCTCTGACTCGCGTTGTTCTCCCGTCCACTGCTGAATATTTGGCCCCGTAAGCTTAAAGACCTTGAACCCCAGATCCTCGCCTGGATTGTCCTTCTCCAACTCAAGTCTCTCCTGTCCCGAGCTCGCCATTTTTGCAATGACACGTCTGATCCGTTCCCTGCAGATGGCTGCAATCGTTGGATACTCCTTGTTGCCCGTCGGCTCTGGAAGCTGAACAAGAATGAACTTGCGGTTTCCGCCGACTTCGCGGTTCAGTTCGAGAACAGCCTGCGCGGTCGAACCGGAACCGGCGAAAAAGTCCAATACGATCGCGTCCTTGTCCTGCCAAACATACTTCAGAAAATGCTTCACCAGTTCTACCGGCTTTGGAAATGGGAAAATTTTGTTGTCGCCGAAGATCTCGCTGATCTCATCTGATCCCTCCTGTGTGAACGGACCTTCGAGGATTGAAAACGGTTTGGTTCCACGCTCTATGCCGTCCTCGTCCCGTAGGTACTGCTTGTATCTCACAGACCAAGTTCCATCACTGCTTTTCTTGAAAACCAGCTCATTATTTGCCTGCGCTTGTTGCACGCGCGTCTTGCTCCACTGCCACTGTTTCTCAGGCCAAATCTGTTCACCTTCATACTCGATCGGAAATCTGAGGTTCTTCCGCTCGTCCATGCTCGTTGTAGCCAGCGGCTGGGTGTAATAGGGGCCCCTCGTTTCGTACTTTTCATCCTTGAACTTGTAAAGGCGAAGAATGTTGGGATCGGGCGGGAGGCTGATAAACCCGACCGAGGCCTTTTCGCGGGCATAAACAAGAATGTACTCGTGCATGCTCACAACGTGTTTTACTTTCGCCCCGCCACCGTACACTGTTTGCCAGACGATCTGTGATATGAAGTTTTCTTCTCCGAAAACTTCATTAAGCAGCAGCCGCAGATGATGGACCTCGTTGTCATCAGTGCTGACAAACACTAATCCGTCATCGCAAAGAAGTTGCCGTGCCACGAAAAGCCTTGGATACATCATCGAAAGCCACGCCGAATGGAACCGACCGCTTGTCTCTGGATTACTGGTCAGTAGATTGCCTTCTGCATCCACCTGCCCAGTCATCTGAAGGTACGCCTTCAGCGGATCCGCATAATTGTCGGGATAAATGAAATCCTGGCCTGTGTTGTAGGGAGGATCGATATAAATCAGCTTCACCCGTCCGAAATACGGCTTAAACAGGAGCTTAAGGACCTCCAGATTCTCGCCTTCAATGAAAACGTTGCCGGTGCCTTCGAAATTGACGGACTCGTCGGGCAGCGGTATCAGGGTTCCGCGGCTCGGCGTCTGCAACAGGCTTATCGCATCATTCTTCCCCGCCCACGTAAAGTGAAATCTGCCCGCTCCCGATTCCGCTGCCGCGCCTAGTGTCGTGCGCAAGCGATCGAAATCAATCTTGCCCTCGACGAATACCTCTGGAAAGAGTCGCCGCACCTCACTGATTTGCGTTTCAACAATGTCCCCTGACTCCGCTGCGACATGTTCCCGCTGGGCTCTGGGCAGCCCAGTGGCCTGTTGGGATTGTTGGCCGGCTTCACCCGAGCCACTCGACACACGTTTTTCTGCCTCTTGTGTACTCATGAAATGCGAATTATCGCACATGCTCCTACATGTAAAACCGATAATGCAGTGCGGGGTCTTTGCCTTTTGCAAGTTTCAGAATGTCGCCAACACGGCGGGCAAAGGCGATCGTGATCGGCTCGCGGCAGCAAAATGCGGCCGTGTTCCAGTTCAGTTTCGTGAGCTTCAATATGTCCGACGCCGCTTCGTGCAGTGAAATGCAACCCCAGTTTTCAGTTATTTCAATCGGCTGAGGAATTCTGAAACCCGGATAGCAACGCAGAAACGGCACGTACCCTACTGTATAGACCAATCCGCGTTTCTGACCGAAGTCAACGACAGTTCCACGTAAAACCGCCTTCTTCCCCGGTCGAAGGCAAAAGATTCCTCGCCTATTAAGGGTCAGCATTCCGTAGTAGGAGATCCCTTTTAGAGCACCTTCAAACCCCTCCCGTTCTTCCTGCGTGTAGCGCGAGGTTTTGTGCAAGACCACTTTGCGCGGCAGACCGCCAACCTGATCCCTGTAAACCTCCAACACATTTTCAAGCAGCGCCTTCGCCTGGTCCTTATTGAGGTGCGGTGCCCCTTCGCCCGTTTTACGACGGTCCCACTCGAATGACTTGCCGCGCAAAACAAACCCCTCCCCTCGTTCCGTGAACGCTTGCGCCACGCTTGTTCGCAAGATGCTCGACCGCGCTTCCTCTTCATGAAAGAACGAAATACCCACAAAACAGGAACCTTCTATGACATCAGCAAGCCGCCATGGAATAACCTCCGCCTTATAGAGCAGGGCCACACTGAGGTTCCATGCTCGTGTCGCCATATCCTGCACTCCGGGACCACCAGCCAGTGTTCTGTGCCACATCAGTTGCGTCGGGAGGAGGTTCAAGCATTCCGCTTTGAGCCCGCGCCGAAAGCTTCGTGCTGCTTCGCTATCAATTTCCTCACCTGATTCGTCTTCTTCCTCCATCTCCGGGACAATTTCGGGCAGATCATCACTATCTATCCCATCATCCGTTTGCGCTTGGACTCGGTCGTACTCAGCGATGCCCACCCGGCAGAGATCCTCCAACGTCTTCGACATCGCGCAGATCACGACATTTGGACCCGTATCTAATGCCGTCAGAGCCTTGATCTCCGTTGTGACTGCCGACAGCAACAGTCCAACCCGTTGTATAAAATCGGGATTGCCCTCCACAAGTGCAATGTCTTTCGGCTTCAAAGCTCGATGCCATATCTGCTGCGTGACAAACTCGATCTGAAATGGATCACCATCATTGATTCCCGGAAACCCAGGATGGAGTATGGCATCTGTTTTGGGACCTGGCTCTATGCGCTGGCTCATCCCAGCAAGGAAGCCGACAGCATTGTCGACAGCCTCTGCCGGTCCAACAATTCCCAGCCGGATTTGCTGACGGTGGCTTGCCTCACCCTTGCTGTATGGGCCGTACGCGCCGAGTCCAGTTTTTGGATCTTCGCATTGCTGTTTCCCAGCGAAAGAAAGGCTGGGCTCAGATACATAGTGGCAGCTGAGACGAGCGTCAGTCCGGGCCAAGAGTGTATCGAATCGGGGCGCTTCCCACCGAATTTGTCCGCTCGTCGCGGCCTTATGCCGGCTAGTTTTACGATAAGGCTTATTCCCTCTTCGCGTCCGTCGCATCTTCCTCCAGAGTCAAGAAGTCCTCAAACGCAAGGCCCAGTTGCGGCACTTCGATGTCGTCTTCCATCTCGGCGCTCATCAGACTGTCATAGTCGATCTGGTCCGCTCGAATGCCAAACTCGACATTCCCGGACGTGGGCGTCAGTTCGACCCGAATCGGTTTCTGTCCAGTCGGTATAAACACTTCCCGTTTCCCCCTCGCGAACACCAGCGACCAGAACCTTACGCTCCGTAAAATCTGTCCATTGCGTTCCTGATTCAGCCAGTGCGAGAGAATCGGCCCTACCCTTGGCCCTCCGCGAGGCGTTTTGCCATCGTCTTTCGTCAGCATCCATGTAGGCTCCAGCCGAAGGAAAAGGCCGAACGGCATCAGCACAAAGCTGGCACGGCACACCTGATGCCGCCAACCATTCTGGATTTTCTCCTTGCTACCGTCTGCTAACCTCCGCGTGACCATGTGTCGGGTAGTAACTTCGCGTTTCGACCACTTTCCGCCGATTTTCCATTGAATCCTTTTAGGCCTATTGTTGTTTGGCGAGAAAAAGTAGCGATGGCGTTCTTTATCGAGCCGCAGAAATCTCAGCCATGCATTTTGCCTCAGGCAAACATTCAGCAGTTCGACTGCCCATCGCGCGTGGTCAGCATCTGAAAACCATGATTCAAAGCTATCAACTCGGATTGTGTCCCTTTTGACGGCTGTTCCGAACAACTCCGCTTCAGCGCGAAAATTGACAAAACTCCAAAGCCGGCCCTCCCGGAGAATGAATGCAGGATGCGACACCTTGTCCGAATACTTATGAATATCAGCCTTCTCGCGCAGTTCCGTTTTTGCAGAAAAGACTGATTCCGGCAGCTCCACCACCGGAAAAAGGTTCGATACCAGCCGTTCTTGCACGCGATCCGCACCCACCGAGGACGTTATTATGACCGGAGCAGGATCGTAAGGAAGCTTCGTCTCTTGCACAGTGGGAAGCAGACTTCCTCTGCCACGCGGTGTTTTCTCCCCACGCAGCACACGGACGAGTTCCACGAAGGAATCTTCAAATCGGTTGTCGTCCCGGAAATCAATCCAATTGCGTATTCGGAGTGATGCTGGCAGCGTGACATTCTCTCGAAGTAACGGAAGCACGCGGCCGTGCGTACCCGCGGGGTCCGACCATACCGCTATGCTGCGCTCCAGAGTCGGCCAGTCCGCATTTAGGAGAGCCCGCGTAACGACAATCCCGACATGACGACAGGCATCAATCTCCCTCTCGATATCGACGACGATGTTGCTCCCCTTCGCGAAGTCCCACTTGTCAAATACGACACCGAGCAGGCGATTCTCATACGGTTCGGCCTCGATGCGTTCGGCAAGGTGCTCGACCCACTGCTTGTCCGCACCCGTATGACAGAGGAATATATCTTTCCCCCGTTCCCCATCCGATTTGAGATGCAATTCCGACTGTTCTGCCATGCGTGCTCTGAATTATGGCACTGATCTCCTCAAAGTACTTGCAGTTTAGTCCCGACCCGAACGCCTCCGCCGTACAGCTGATGAGCCTGCCTCATTCCAGCAACTCCAAGCTGCCCACCGAATTCACCCAAACTTTTCGTTGAAAATAAGGAATCTGAAGGCTATACACAGGACGGGTACTTGGCAGGGTCACCGCGAACTGAATAACATGAACGACAACAAGAGCGATCATAACAACCAATACACGGTCACAATCTGTAGTCCAAATGATCTATCCAAGCCGGAAAAGAGTAGCTGCATTGCACTTGTCAGGAGTGGAGGAGCATTAATCAACTCTGATGCGGCTGCCGGTGTACTTCGAGCTTCCGTCTTCGCCGTCGCCCGCGAAAGAGGGCGCATTGTTGCTGTTGGAGCAATCAAGCCGATTAGACGGAAATACGCTTCTGAAGTTGCCAAGAAGAGCACGTACGCGTTCGACCCGACCACACCGGAGCTTGGATATGTCGCAGTTGACACCCAACACCGAAACCGCGGATTGTCCTGCCGAGTCGTAGAGGCCCTACTGGAAAATCACACCGGGAATATATTCGCCACGACCGATGACAAGTTCATGATGAAAACGCTTCAACGTGCCGCATTTGTGAGAAGGGGAAAGAAGTGGAAGGGGAACAGGGGCATTCTTTCCTTGTGGATACGAAAGCCGGACGAATGGGAAGAGTTTCGGAACGAAGACACTGATCCAATCGGTATCGATGAATTGAAGCGCCTCAATCTGGCCACAATGCCGGAAGACGTGATCGTTAGGGTCATGGACAACTATTTCCCAGAAACAACAATCTGGCGCGAAGGTGACAATCTCATCTGCGAAATTCAGGAGCACCTGTATACGAAATACTGGGAGCACAAGTTTTCAGCTTATGCTTTCGCCGAAGCGATGGAACGCGCTGTGTTGCGACTCGGGAACGAAGGCCATCCCTTCACTGCGCCTTCACGAGACGATGAAGATGTTCACATCTTCGTTCGTTGGCAATTGAGATTGCCCCGCGGCATTAATCCCGCAGTGGTCACGCAATCAATAAAGTCTGCTTTCGATCTCGTGTGGCAGAGGGCTGATTCGATTCTCGAAAACTCAGACTCGGTTTTGATTCTCGGGAAAGACAGCGGCGCCGCTCTCGATCGCCTGAAACTCATCGCCGCCAAGTTGGAGCAACTCGGTTACTACACCTACATCATCAAGGAGCAGCCGAATCGATTCGGTGAAAGTATTATCCAGAAGGTCATGCGTTATGCTCTTTCATCCAAGTTCGTAATTATTGAAAACACAGAACCGTCGGGTCATCTGTATGAAATCCCGCACGTAGCTAAAGCTGCAGAATGCATCACAGTGGTTCTGCAAGAAGAGGGGAAAGGCGCCACTTGGATGTTTGAGGACGCATACGCCAAACATACTTATTGGCACAAGATCACTTACCAGGCAGGCAAACTGGAAGACGCTGTCCAAAGCGCCGCCACCTGGGCCGAAAACTTCGTACAAGATTTCGCCGCCCACCAGTTGGCAACGCTGCCCTGGCTGAAATGCTAATTCGCCTCACCGAACCAGCGGCGAATATGCGGCACGAATATTTCGAGCCCACTGGCACTGACCAACTCTGCTATGTTCCCCCCTCCACGGCAGCTGAGGTCGCCTCTTCTTCATCTTCGATGATCTCGGCCACCGGTTCGCCCTTAAGCTGACTCTGCGCTTGCCGCAACGAATTAGCGTAATAATCCTCCGCTGCCTTCCAAGACCGAAACACCCTACAGCGAATCTTCGACACGAAAATCTGAGGTTCAAGCGCCAAAAACAAGCCGGTTGTGCTCTCTATTCCATCAAGGATTCGTGCCCGAAGCGGGTGACCGTGCCTCAGAAGGCCCGGATTGAAGTTGTTGAATACGAAGTTCCGTATTGCTTTCTTGACCTTTTGCCAATCCTGACCTTTGACCTCAACAGGTTCGAGAGGTGCCCCGTACTGGATGCCGGGTGGCACTTCGTTTAGTTCCTGAAGAAGAGCCTGAGAACCTTCCAGAAATAAGGGCTCCGAAATTAGCACAACATCGACATCGGATGTTTCAGCAAAAGGTTGGCCGAATTTGTATCCTGACGGACTGAACCCAAGCCTGGCGCTCCCAACAATGCAAACATCTTGTGAACCGAGACTGAATTCCGACGCCACCTGTTCCTTAAAAATGATGTACTTCATCGGACTCTTACTGAACACGAATGGTGTGCCATCCAGTAGGAAAACCCTCGCAAGGATATGGTGATTGTCCAGCTTAAGGATAAGACTCCTAAAGTCTTCTACGCTGGGTAGACCGCCCGCCTTGATGGCGTCAAGCAGCTTTGCTTCGTCCTGGGATTTGGGCACCAAGACCGGTTTCTGCTGCATCTTTATCTCCTCTGAGTATTCCAGCTTAAGCCTTCTATAGACTAAAAACCAAGCCAGTCCAACCTACCAGCCTTGCTCCTTATTACCCTTTCGAGGGCTAGGCCGTCGTTTTCCCACTTTGCCGTCCTCCGGGTGGACGCCGCTTGGCCGCGGCTCGCGCGGGCGCTCGGGCTGATGCGCCGGTGTCGCGCCAAACCATAAACCAAAAGCGGTTTGTCACGCACCGCGCCGCCACTCGCGCCCTGCCGCCCTCCCCCGGCTCCGTTCTGTCCCTTTCACCGTCCCGGCTTGGTTTTTTCTCGCTGCCGCTCCAAGTGAAAGAAAAAACCAAGCCGGGAACGGCGGAAGGGAAAAAACAATGAAGTTAGAAGACATCAAGAACAGAACCAAAGACGCAGTGGATTACCTCGTGCAATCGCTCGAATCTGGGCATAGCGAAGTGCTCACCGAGTACCTCGGAGCGATGGCCCGATTCCATACCTACTCGTTCGGCAATGTCATGTTGATCGCCAGACAGAAGCCGGATGCCACCAACGTTGCCGGGATTCGCGCGTGGAACTCGCTTGGCCGGTTCGTCAAGCGCGGGGAGAAAGGCATTCTCATTCTCGCCCCGATGGTCGGAAATCGTCGGTCGCGCCAGAACGAAATCGCGACCGACGTCGACACCGAGAACACAGCCGACGAACGGAAAGCTCAATCGCAACTCATTGGCTTCCGCGCCGTGTACGTGTTCGACATCACCCAGACCGAAGGCAAGGAATTGCCCACCTTGACCGAAGTGCAGGGCGATGTGAGCGGTTACCGCGAACGGCTGTTCGAGTTCGTGCAGTCGCAAGGAGTGGAATTGAACTACTCCGAGCGCATTGCTCCCGCAAAGGGCCTGTCTCACGGCGGCAAAATCACATTGCTTTCCGGCATGAAGCCAGCCGAGGAATTCTCGACGCTGGTACACGAGATCGGCCACGAAATGCTGCATCGTGGAGATCGCCGCACCCTGACCACCAAAAAAGTCCGCGAGACCGAGGCTGAGGCTGTAGCTTTTGTCGTCTGCAAAGCAGTCGGTCTCCAAACCGGAACGGCATCTGCCGATTACATCCAGCTTTGGCACGGAGACGCCAATCTCTTGCGCGAGAGTCTTGAAGCCGTGCAGCAAACCGCTGCCGTGATTCTCGGAGCCATCGCCCCGAAACCAGAACCGACGCAGGAATCCCAGCCGAGCACTTCGGAAACGGATTCCGCCGCTTGCAGCCCTCCGCCAATGGCGGAGTCTGTGGCAGCCGAAAGCGCCCCGTTCTGAATTCAACCACTACAACCAAACGAAATTGAACAACTCAAAGGAGATTACACCATGCAGAATCATGCGACCGAGAACCACAGCGAATATCGAGACGTACCCGTGACGGCCCTTACTGAGTCGTCGAGCAATCCCCGTAAGCGGTTCGATGAGACGAGTCTCAGCGAACTTGCAGCCAGCTTCAAGGCGCAAGGCGTTCTGGCCCCGCTTTTGGTGCGTGAACTGGACGAGAGCAAGTATGAAGTGATCGCCGGAGCGCGCCGTCTCCGAGCGGCGAAAATCGCAGAACTCAAGAACGTTCCTGTGCGCATTGTCAAACTCACCGATGCGGAGGCAGTCGAGGCGCAGTGCGTTGAAAACCTGCAACGCGAGGACATCCATCCGCTAGAAGAGGCTCTGGGCTTCAAGTCGCTCTTGGAACTCGGAGCACCCTACAACATCGCCCATATCGCCGCCCGTTCGGGCAAGAGTGAGGCGTACATTTACGGTCGGCTGAAATTGGCCGACCTCATTCCACCTGTGGCCGAGGCTTTCCTGAAAGACGAAATCACTATCGGCCATGCCTTGCTGATCGCCAAGCTCCAAACCTCGCAGCAGCAGGAAGCGTTTGGAGCCGCGTTCCGTGGCATGTGGACGAGTGAAGGCAACTCCCAGGTGCTCATTCCAGTGCGGGAACTGGCAGCTTGGATTGAATCGAACATCCTGCTGCAACTGGCGTCAGTCCCATTCGATAAGCAGGATGAAACGCTGGTTCCCGCTGCGGGTTCATGCCTGAATTGTCCGAAGCGAACCGGATTTAACAAACTGCTGTTCGCTGACGTTCGCAAGGATTCCTGCACCGATCCACAGTGTTTCCGGGCCAAGGTGGACGCTCACGTCGCAAAGACGATGGAGAAGAAACCGGAACTGGTGAAGATTTCCTCCGCATGGAACACGCGCGAAGGCGCACCGCTTGGTCGCAATCGCTACGTGGAATTGCAGATCAAGAAAGCCAAGGCGAACGGGAGTGCGGCCAAGCAACCTGCGGCCCAGAAGCCTTGCGAGAAGATGACCGACGCCATCGTGATGGATGGCGGCAGTCGCGGCCAAATCGTGAAGGTCTGTGCCGACCCGAACTGCAAGATACACCACGGCGACAAACCGTCACCCCAACAATTGCAGCGCGACCGAGCACTGGAGCGGAGGCGCATCGAAAAGGAGAAGATCGCAATCACCGCCCGGCACCGGATACTCGCTGCCATCTTGGAGCGGGTTTCGGCTCCGTTGAAGAAAGCCGACCTGCTCACGGTTGTAGAGCATGTTCTCGGTAGTCTGGGCTATAACCGGGTTCCACTGTTGGCGAAGCGCCACAAGGTCGAAATCGAAAAAACCAACGCAGCGCCAGTGGAGGTTTTGCTAAAGCAGGTCTCGCGCTACGATGAAAGTGGGCTATGCCGTTTGTTGCTGGAGGTCAGCTTGGTCGAATCGGCCTACCGGAATGGCGGAGACTCTGAGAGTGATGTCTTGCTGACCACGGCGAAGCGTTACCGCATTGACGCCGAGAAGGTACAGAAAGCAGCGGCACAGGAGTTCGCCGCGAAGCAAAAGAAGACGGAGAACAAGACCGTGCCGCACAAGAGCTCGACATAAGAGAATCGTTGTTCCTCAATTGGCGGAGGGCTGTAGCCTTCCGCCTTTTTTCATTTCTTTAACGCCTATGATGGTTTCGTTAGTCTGGGTTAGGATCCTGGTTGCTCAAACACATTGGGCAGCTTACCCTTCCGCCTTCCAGAAATGTAACGCTCCTTTTGTTACACCTACATCGTTCCCTCCATGACTCATAAACGAGAAAGACCAAAACTCTGATGTATACTCGTCGCCGATACGTTGCAGCTGTGACCCAAGGATCACGGAGCTTTAAGGAGCTGAATTATGCAGCAGCGGACGGGTTCCGCGCCCACACTTTCTGAAAAAAAGGAACGTGAACGCCAGGACCTCCGGGTCGTGTTAAGCAGTGTCTTTAAAGACAGCGATCTGCTCAGCAACCCCAGTGCGCTCGATCGATACGTGACGGCCAAACCCTATTGCATTTTGGCCGGGGTGCCTCCGCGAGACATTACTGTCGATAACAAAGCAACCAAGGATAGATTTACCGTGGTCTTGGGGCCCAGCGCGGACATCCGCGTCGGAGGAGGCGGTATAGTACTTCGATGTGCGAATAAGAGCCAACCTACTATTGAATACGCTCTGAAGATACCTCGACCTTCACTATTCATCGGCGAACCGGAGTGGGTTAGAAGCAACTACAACGAGACTCTTCTAGAAATCATTAAGCACGCCCCCCTCTCTCATGAAAACGTCGTTCAAGCGGTGAACTGGGGACAGATGGACGTACAGGAAACGCCTGATAATCCCCGGCGACTTCCTCTCGACGTGCTGCTCATGGAATGGATCGACGGCGCACGCCCCTTGAATGAATACTTAGCAGACAGCAATATAGACTACCAAAACGTGGTCGCAACGCTCAGCGAGTGTTTTCAAGCGTTGGCATATATCCATGCCAGGTCGCTGATTCACTGGGACATCAAATCCGATAACTTTCTGGTCGATCAGGAGGGACACCCTAAGCTTGCAGATGTCGGAAACTCTCGGCGCAAGGATGACCCCAACCGGGGGAAGCGAGTCTACTCCACGCGAGGGAACCCGCCCGATACGCTCACTCCGACGAAACGCTCGCATCGGGGTGATCCGAATACCTCACGGCGCATTGAGTACGAACTGCCGGACCTGGAGTGGGACTCCCCGTGGCTTGACATGTGGATGCTGGCGAGGGAGTTGAATCGACTTTTCAGAGCGCGCGACGACCTTTTCACTCAAGACATAAATTCGGCATCCGAGCCTGATCGCGGAAGGCTAATAAAGCAATCTCAGGATTTCCTCATAAAGTTTTCCCAAGACGAGGACACTAGCTTTGCTCTTGCTTACTTGAAACTGCTCATCCAGAGATTACTACGTCCCAACGAACCGCAATCTCCTAAGTGGTACAGTAGCGCTAAAGACGTAAACCATGATCTAGGAAAACTGCTGCCGGAATTCGGAGATGCACAACACCTCCCGGAACTTCAAGCGATCCCTCAAAAAGTCCTAAGGCTTCCTCAGTCCGGCAATGCTCCCTGGACTAGGAGGATCGGCCCCCTCTTCAACTCTCCGCCGGTGCAGCGCCTTCGGAGACACAAGCAGCTTGGCGCGGTCTCGCAGGTGTTCCCTGGCGGAAGCCATTCACGGCTGGAGCACGCGGCAGGAGTACTGGCCACGACGGCTCAATATGTCAGGGCTCTGTACGCGGATCGGACAAATCCATTTTGGCGGATGGAGATCGACGCAAAAGACATAGGTGCACTGCTGCTAGCTGCACTCCTCCATGACATTGGCCACTTGGCATTTGGTCATTATCTAGAGGAGATGGAGGGCTTGTTCACAAATCGTACCCATGAAGACTATGTAACTCTTTTGCTCGACCCAAATGGCGCGACCGACGTTGGGTTCGGGGAGAACACTCGCAATTCCGCAGAGACCGATCGCAGCATTGTTAAGAAAGTTGTGCTGGAAAAGTGGGGTATCGGCCATGCTGAGTTAGATGCATTTTTGGCAATGGCACGGCAGATCATCAACCCAACCCACCGTGACGGCATAACGGAATACGCGAAAATCAATCAATTCCCTGAGCTTAGCCCCGAGGAAAGCGAACGCGCAAAGGCGGACATCCTTCACAGCATCGTAAACAGTGCGATTGACGCAGACAAATTTGATTACCTTCTGCGTGATGCACACCACTGTGGGGTGCAATACGCTCGCGGAATCGATATTGATCGTTTCTACCAGTCGCTCACGTCCGTATGGCTATGGCGAAACGGACAACCTCCCTTCGCTTCCATCGGAGTGACTGACAAAGGGGTGTTGCCGGTCGAAAGCTTGCTTATTGCTAGGTACCAAATGTTCTCCTGCGTCTATTGGCACCACACGAATCGAGCCTTGATTGCGATGTTGCAACATCTAGTGTTGACATACGTTGCATTGCGTGGTGATTCGGTCCACGACATCGAGCAACAGCTTGAGAAGCTGATCTGTCGATTCCGCGAAAAAGATGACGAAGGCGCACTCCTGTGGCTCAAGGGAGAACTCTTGAACGGCAACTTACTGGGCAGAAGGAAGCGACAGATAATCTCCGACATTGTCGATGGCCTAGTCGGCAACGACCGTCAGTTGCTGTATTGGGCCGCTTTCGAGCTGCCATACATACCGGAACCCGATTCACCAGGCGCGCGAATTGCCAAGAACGTGTTCGACCAGCTTAGTGCTTTGTCAGAAGGGGTCGCCAAAGCAGGCGACCCGGCGATTTACGTCCGTTACAGGCTACAGGTCCGCGAAAGTTTCACGAAAGAACTCTGCCAATACATTGAACGTGAGCACAACAAACGTATCGATTTCGAGGACGGCGAAATACTGATTGACGTGCCCCCGGCTGGCAAGGATCAGGTTGAGAACGTGTTGGTAGCTGAACGCGATCAGGTTCATCGAGTTCAAGACGTGTCTCCGTTGGCTAACGCGGTCAAGGAAGCGTTCCAACATTGGGTCAGAAAGCCGCGTGTATTTCTCAGTCCAAGTACTTGGAAAAGGCTATCGAAGCTTGAAATTTCGAACGCAGCCATTGAAACCGCGTGCATAACGGCGCTCAAGAGCCTCGTCCTGCCACAGCTCGATCTTCGCTTTGAAGCGCCAAAAGCCAAAGTGGATCCTGCGGATACCACAACTGTGCCCCAAACAAAGCGTAAAAGGAGAACAGCGTGAAAGTGGACGGGCTCACCCTGCGAGAATTTCAAGACTTCTTTGCGGAAATCTATGCGGAAAGGAACATTGAGAGATTCGGTAACACGCCTACAAAAGGAATATCAAGCATGTGGTTGCGTGTTGTTACGCATTCCGGAGAAGTAGCCAGAGCCGTTCGCAAAAGAAGATTCGATCTGCTAATGCAAGAGCTGCCAAACGTCTTTTGCTGGTACTGTGCTTTCTGCAGCAAGTTGAATATCGACTTGGATCAGACGATTTGGGCTTGGTTCCCCCGTGTCTGTCCCACGTGCTACGGAGTAAGGTGCGGATGTGGAGGCAACAAAGAAAACGATGTGAGACCGCCGCAGAAAGATCGAGAAATCCTGGATCGACTCTGTCGCGATAACTCTGCAACGAAACCGAAGAGTGCCGATGAGTATGTGCTGATGTTTGGCGCAATTTACGGCAATCGCGGAACAGCCCAGATTGACGGAACGTTCTTACATTTTATGGAGGAACTGGGCGAGGTGTCGGAGCTCGTACAACACCTGAAACTCGCTAAGGACAATCCGCAAAGGTTCGAATCGATACGTTCGAAAATTGAAATTGAGCTAGCCGATGTGTTTTCTTGGATCGCGAAGCTGTGCTGGTTGACCAACGAAGAATTCAAAGGCTTCTTGACATACTTGAGACAGGACCCAGGTCTCACGCCCACGCGAAATGAAATAACACTCTCTGAGCTTGTGGAGCGCAGATACGAGGGGGGGTGTCCCTACTGTCACGCGCGGCCCTGCTCACGCGATTGTCCTGGGTGGCTGCAGCCCACCCCCTTGGCCATATCCGCATAAAAACTCAGGCCTTTGCCTTCAGCCCGCCAAGCGTCATTCAAAGATGCGAGAAGGGGGTCTAAGCCGTTCTTAAGTACAGCGAGAGGCGACCTACACCGAGAACAGATGTGCGGAACCCTTTCCCAGCGGGGTGTACAGCCCTTGAGGATCGACAATTTTTCTAGCACTTCAAGAAACTTTACAAAGCCAGCCGGGTTCTACACGCATAACCACTTCGTGTTCCACAACCCCCGCTTCTGGGACGAAGCGATCGGTGTCACTAAACGTGTCCTTGGGGTCCGAGTGTGTTCCCCGACGTTGACTCTCGCCACCTTCACGCCGCCGTCGTTTTAGCCGACGTACTAAACTTCACGCGAGCATCCCAAATCCTGCGCATCAGTCAGCCCGCCCTCAGCAAGCAGATCACCGAACTTGAAGAGCAGCATCGCCTTAGTCTTTTCCAGCGCGAAAAGGGACGGATAGTCGGGCTCACCGACGCGGGGAAAGTCTTTGTGAAGGAAGCCCGCGCTGCCCTCTTCCACACCGAGAGGGCGATTCACTTGGCCCACGCTGCACACCAGGGCATCGAACATGTTCTGTGGGTCGGACACTCCCACTACGCTGATCGCGAT